>Ga0209976_10001188_pt1 | contig 15649 bp, 6 predicted proteins | sample SumtaG_FD_182806 | JGI IMG/M metagenome (GOLD analysis project Ga0209976, IMG submission 182806) | Deep subsurface microbial communities from Indian Ocean to uncover new lineages of life (NeLLi) - Sumatra_00157 metaG (SPAdes) (version 2) | ecosystem: Environmental > Aquatic > Marine > Oceanic >...
CCAACAAGCTGGTCGTCGTCGATCTGGATGGGCGAGTGCTTGAGGGGGAACTGAAACCTTCTTCAGATACGGCCACGCACCTTTATATCTACCGCCAACGCCAGGATGTGGGTGGTATCGTTCATACGCACTCCACTTTCGCCACGGCATTTGCGGCCGTCGGCAAGCCCATCCCCGCCGTCCTGACAGCTATCTGTGATGAGTTTGGCGGTCCCATCACGGTAGGCGGATTTGCCCCAATCGGGGGCGAGGAGATTGGCCAGGAGGTAGTGAAGTCAATTGGAGACAGCAAGGCAATCCTCATGCAGAATCACGGTGTATTCACAATCGGGGAAAATGCCACCTCGGCGGTGAAATCGGCAGTCATGGTAGAGGATGCCGCCAGAACCGTTTACCACGCCCTGCAGCTGGGCGAACCCATTCCCATCAGCCCGGACGATATTACACGGCTGAACCTCCGCTACCGGGAAGAGTACGGTCAGCAGTAGCCTTTGCTCAGTTTTAGCGCTCATATCGCCGATCATTAAGGAGGAAGTCCCTCATGCAAAAGTCAACGAAATCAGGGATAATTCCCGCCCTACTTGCAGGGCTGGTGTTTTCAGTTGCATCTGGACAACCGGGACCTGCTCCCGACTGGGAGAATCCAGAGATGATCAGCCAGAACAAGGAGCCGGGGCACGCTACCCTGTTACCATACCCAGACGTGGCTACTGCATTGAAGGGCACCAGGGAAGCATCGCCCTACTATCATTCCCTGAACGGTGATTGGAAATTCCACTGGTCCCCCAAACCGGCCGACAGGCCAGTGGATTTCCATACGCCTGATTTCGACGACAGCGACTGGGACCAACTCCCTGTACCGGGCAGCTGGCAGGTTCATGGCTATGGCATTCCCATCTACACCAACCACAATTCCCCTTTCAACGCCTATCGGGGCGGGACAACGATATATAGCAACAACTTTATCCAGAACGCACCTGAGCCGCCACCATTCATCCCCCATGACAATAATCCGGTTGGATCGTACCGCACTGAATTCGAAGTGCCAGCGGATTGGACCGGGCGGCAGGTTTTCATCCACTTCGACGGCGTAAAAAGCGCGTTTTATCTCTGGGTGAATGGGCAGGAGGTGGGCTATAGCCAGGGGAGCCGCCTCCCTGCTGAGTTCAACCTTACACCGTACTTGAAGCCTGGAAGTAATGTCCTGGCGGTGGAAGTCTATCGCTGGTGCGATGGAAGCTACCTGGAGAACCAGGATACCTGGCGTCTGAGCGGTATCTATCGTGATGTTTATCTCTTTGCCACACCGAAGGTGCATATCGCCGATTTTTTTGTGCGCACGGACCTGGATGACCGGTACCGTGATGCTACCTTGACCGTGCGGCCCAAGCTGGCAAACTACTCCGGGCACAGCCTGGCGGGCTGGTCCGTCCAGGCCCAGTTGTATGATATCCGGCGGAAGCCGTTGTTCAAGCAGCCACTAGCGGTGGATGCCCTCGCCATTCTGGATGCCTGGTATGCCGATCCCCGCTCAGACGTTCGACCCGACCTGCTGAAGGGTGAGGTAAAAAATCCCCTGAAATGGTCTGCAGAAACTCCCAACCGCTACACGCTTGTCGTTACTCTGGTAGATGACAGGGGTCGGGTTGTGGAGGCGGAGAGCGCGCGAATCGGCTTCCGGGAGGTGGAGATCAGGGACGAGCGGCTCATGGTGAACGGCAAGCCGGTGTTGCTATACGGCGTGAATCGTCATGAGCACCACACCGACCGGGGCGATGCCGTTCCCGTCGAACAGATGCTCCAGGATATCCTGCTCCTTAAGCAGCACAATATCAACGCCGTCCGCACCAGCCATTATCCCAACGATCCCAAGTGGTATGACCTCTGCGATGAATACGGCATCTATCTCCTTGATGAGGCCAATCTTGAAACCCATGGTGTGGCTGGGTATATCACCAACGATCCCCGGTGGCATAACGCCATCGTGGACCGGGGCGTGCGCCTGGTAGAGCGGGACAAGAATCACCCCTCGGTGATTTTCTGGTCCCTGGGCAATGAGTCGGGCTGGGGCCCGAACCACGCCGCCATGGCCAGCTGGATGAAGGCCTATGATCCGACGCGCTTTATCCATTATGAAGGAGCCCAGGGCGATCCTGCCGATCCCTTCTTCGTGGATATGCGGAGCCGGATGTACCCCACCGTCGATCATCTGAGGCAAATGCTGTCAAATGAGATCGACCGTAGACCCATTATCCTGTGTGAGTACGCCTATTCCCGGGGAAATGCTACCGCCAACTTGCGGGAATACTGGGACCTGATCGAGCAACCGAACCGTATTATCGGCGCCTTTATCTGGGACTGGGCTGACAAAGCCTTGCGCAAATTCGATGACCAGGGGCGCATGTACTGGACCTATGGCGGTGACTATGGCCCTGCCGACATTCCCTCGGATGGCACCATGGTCTGCAACGGCATTGTAGGACCGGACCGGGAAGTAGAACCGGAGATCTACGAGGTGAAGAAAATCTACCAGCGGATTCGCGTTTCACCAGTGGACCTGGAAAAGGGACTGGTGCGAGTCCGTAATGCCTATGATTTTCTGAGCCTGGATTTCGTCAAGGCCAGTTGGGAAATGCTAGCCGATGGGCAGGTCTGGCAGCAAGGGAACCTCAAGCGCTTGAAGCTGGCTCCGGGGCAGGAAGCAGAAGTGCGGGTACCCTATAAAAAACGCCGCCTTGAGCCTGGCGTTGAGTATATCCTGAAAATCACATTTGCACTTGCTGAGGCTGCTCCGTGGGCTGAGGAGGGCCATGTCGTGGCCTGGGATCAATTTATCCTGCCCTGGGAGGTGCCGACACTGCCTCCCGTCGATGTCGCTTCCCTCCCTGTTATTCAGGTGGAGGAAACGCCGGGGAAAGTAAGCGTCCAGGGGCCGGACTTTACCGTGACCATTGGCAGGGAGAGTGGGGCGCTGGAGGGCTTTACCTATAAGGGACAGAAGCTGATCTCCGCGCCACTGGTCCCCAATTTCTGGCGTAAGCCCCTGGATAATGACATCAAGAACGAGTGGGACCCTACCTTTACCTATGGAGTGGGTGGTATGCCGGCCCGGTCCGGAATCTGGCGGGATGCGGGTCGTCAGCGCTCCGTAACCAAGTTTACAGTAAGTCAACCCCAGCCACAGGTGGTCCGGGTGGCGGTCGAAGCGGACTTGACAGAGGTGAATTCCACCTATAGGACGACCTATATCATCTATGGTAATGGAGACGTCGTTGTCGAGGGCAGCTTTATGCCCGGTACGGAAGACCTGCCTAACCTGCCGCGCTTTGGCATGCAGTTGGAAGTGCCCGGAAGTCTGGACAATATCACCTGGTACGGCCGGGGACCCCATGACACCTATTGGGATCGGCATGAGGGCGGTGCCTTTGGCATCTGGTCCGGCCCGGTAACCGACTTTGTCCACGATTATGTCAGGCCTCAGGAGAACGGCAACAAGACCGGTGTACGTTGGGTGGTTGTCTCGGGGGAAAATGGTGTGGGACTGCTGGCAGCCGGTCAGCCGGAGCTCTATGTCAGTGCCTGGCCATACACCAGCAGCGATCTGGAGCAGGCTGCCCATATTAACGAATTGCCCAGGCGAAATACTATTACACTAAACCTGGACTACCGGCAGATGGGAGTTGGCGGAGACGACGGCTGGAGTGAGAACGCTCGCCCCAGGCCTCAGTATCGCCTGCCTGCCCAGCCGTATGGTTACAGTTTCGTGCTGCGGCCCTATGCTCCGGGTTTAGGCGATCTGGTTAAAGTGGCCCGGCAAACCCGAGCGGAGCACTGATTACCCGGGCATGAGCATTGTATCATGCCGGTGAATGTACGAAGACGATATCACCTGTTGTGGCGCCTAGCTCACGAGCAACCACATCGCATTTCGCCTTCAGGAGGAAGTATATATTTCCGGGCGCTTCGTTGCAGGTTTCAAAATTACCCTGTCCCTTGGCAACGATGATATCTGCTTTGTAGAATGCGGCTTCGAATTCGCTGCTGACCCGGTTAAAGTCTATCCCGATATCGTTTGAGCCTGTCTCGATGACAGGGACTATTCCCATCAGTCCAACCTGCTCTGCATCTTCCATAGTGGCATCGTTGATGATAGGCCCGGACTTGACGCAATAAGTAACCACCAATTCTCTTCTGACGAGTTCCTGAACCAGAATGCGGTCAAAAACAATCTCGCCCGAATTGTCACCAAGGAATAATAATTGCCTCCCCGATTGAAGGTCCCTCCGGAAGTCCTCAGTGTCATCAATGGCAAATTCGGTATTCAGGATTGCCTTCACATCCTTGATAAGATCAAAATCGTGTCCGATCCCCAGATCGATGATGTTCCCTGCCACAGCCAGATGCAGGGCAACACTCAAAGGGTCATCTGCAACTGCCACATTTGCCTCCAGCTCCGGAAGCAGCTGCAGCGCTTCCAGGTTCGTTCGGTGTTTCAGTTCTCGAAACGGATCCTTTGTGCCGGTGACGTCAGTGACAATTTCGTAAACCGGTTTCGAGATCGCAGCGGGTGTTTGTGTCAGATCACTACGCCGAATCTGCTCAGCTACCCGGTTAATGATCGTCCTCCGGAGGTTGATATCGGGGGTGGCGATTCTGGCGGTATTCAATGCCTGTTTAAGCATACACACCAGACATTCGGGATCAGACCTCACGCCGCTCCTCCTTCTTTCCCATCCTCAAGATTATGATCACTAATAAGTATGGCATTATCCCAGGTAAAACTCATACGTCGCTCATTAGAACGTGCAGGCTGTCGAAAGGAGGAGGTAGCAGTTGTGCAAAAGTGCAAATAGCCTGCTGTCGATTTAAAGATTAATATTCTGTGCACCGGAACGTAACGGGATCTCCTTGTCTTTCCACACAAATGTTCCCGTCAGTCTTGCCGGGAGAGTTATTTCTCCACTTACGCCGTCATCGCCCCGCCGCTGCAACCGGACTTTGATATCACCCAGCGGATGGGGCATGCGGCCCTCCACCCAGGTAAGCGAGCCCAGGGCCGGGGCAATGCGAACGGACTTGAAACCGGGTTCGGCCGGTTCAATGCCGCAGACAGTGGCGAGAAAATTATAGTTGGGGCTCGAACTCCAGGCATGGCAGTCGGAGCGGGTAGGGTCTGGTTCCTCAGCGAAGGTGGTGAGACCCAGGTCCAACATCTCCCGCCAGGGCCCCAGACGGTCTACATAGTCATCGGCCAGACCCGCCTTGCGCATGGCCCGATCAAGGTAAAATCGATAATAAAAGGTGCACTGCACCAGCGACGTGTCGGAATCCACACGGCGCATGAGGTTGGCTTGCTGGTCGGCCGGGACCATGTCCACCAACACGGACATCACGTTGGCATGCTGGCTGAAATGCTCTTTCTCAGGCGTGTCGGCGATCAATTGCCTATTCTGGTCCCAACAGAGCCGGTAGGTTGCTTGCTTGAGCCCCTGACTCAGTCTGTGGTAATAGGCGGCCTCCTCGGTGCGACCGAGGGCCTCGGCCATTTCCGCCGCGTAGTTCAGCCCATAAATATACTGCATAGTGATAATGGATGAATGGCCGTCATCAGCGCCCGGCGGTACTCCCCGTTGGTAGGACCAATCCACGAAGTTCCACCAGGGCATGGGGCCCAGCATCCCGTTTCCGGCGATGTACCCCTCATACCATTCCACCACCCCGCGAACGCCGGTGAGAAACTTCTTCACGAAAGCGGGATCATCGCGATAAAGCCAGTAATCGTACACCATGGCGATCCAGAAAAGGGAATAGGGCGGAATGTACTGGGACTCACTATCCGGGTAGCGGCTGGCGGTCAGGCCTTCGGGAATACGGGAGTCATTAAAGGCTTCGATCGCCTGGCGCATCAGGCGGTCATCACCGGAGACATACAGGGAAATGATGGCCTGAATGCGGGTATCCCCCACATACTGCAGCTGCTCGTAATAGGGGCAATCAAAGTAAGTTTCCCCGGCACATAGGCGGGCAGTCCGCCAACCTACGTCCCATATCTCTTTTAATGATGGATCACTGCTGGCAAAAGAAGCCTTTTCCATAAAGGGATAGGCCGTGAAAATGCCATGGAAATCCTGGATCGTCAGGGGCTGGTCTGCGGTTTGGATATCGAGCTGGAGGTAGCGGTAGGTACGGAACCACAGCGCCTGCCACTTTCGCGCCTGCCCGCCGTCAGGTAAAAAGGTGTCGATGTAGCCGCGGATGCGCTTGCCCGCGATCTCGTCCCGGTTCCCCTTTTGGTCATTCGAGTCGATAAGGGCTTCAGCATAGGTCAAGGTGACCTTGCCCCCCCGGCCACCGCTGGTCACCAGCACCGGATAGGCAGTGGTGAGCTGGGCCTGGTCCAGCAGCAGGGTGGCCCTGGTATTCGGGGGCACCACCAGGGGGCTTTTCCCGGCGAGGAACGCCCCATCCGTTTCGATCCCCTCAATCCGGGCGACTTTCGGAATACGCTTGACCGTCTCCTCCAGGGGCGGGATTTCCCGGGGGACCAATTTCCAGGCTTTGTAAATGTCGTCATGGTGTCCCCAGCGGGGGAGCGCTTGCTCATAATCCCTGGCCTTCAGCCAATTGCTGTCGTCATAATCGCCCTCCTGCCAATCCCAGGGGTAGCGGCCGGCATCGACCCTTTCACCCGGTCCCACCACGATATATGCCCAGCCAAGGGCGGCGCGATCGACCGGGATGGGGGCGTAGGCCTCGTTGCGAATGACCTTCCAGCTGGTGTCGGTATTGATAATCTCTTCCTTGTCGGTGTCCCCTTGTAGCAGAAAGGCCGTGCCGAAGCTGACCTGGGCCACGGGACGATGCTCGGCGAAGTTCCATACCACCGCCGCCAGCACATTCTTTCCTTTCTTCAGGTAGGGGGCGATATCCACCGTCTCGAAGCGCCAGTGCTCCAGGTCACCCCGGGCCGGTCCCGTGGAAACCGATTGTCCATTCACGAACAAGCGGTAGCGATTATCGGCCGAGACATGGATGATAAACGATTCGGGCTTGACGGGCAGGTCAAAGCTCCGTCGGAAGTGGTAAACACCGAAGTCCCGGGTATCGGCGGTGGGATGGGTGATCCACCGGGCTATCCAGGGCCGCTCAAGCAGGTCGGGATTGACCCTTGGGGCCCTCATCTGGGTGAAAACGCAGCTTGTGATTCCCAATACTGCCGACATCAATAGAACACCAGTGCGGAAATACCGACGCAGGTGGCTGGATTCATCAACTGACCTGGCTTTAAGGAACATTAGCATGACCCTCCCGATTCAGTATGACATGTTAAAGATAGGTACACGTACTTATTAACTGTCTGCTGTAAAAAGGTAATTCCCAGAACCCTCTTTCAAAACAACATTTCCGTTTTCTGTACCTGACAATTGAACTTCCTTTACCGAGGACAATACCTTACCGCCTTCCCGAAGAGCATCAGCATTTCCTGCCGGTCACAGTCCTAGAACCGCGAGCTGAAGATGTAGGAGCCTGGCCCAACTTTATAAACGGCGCAGCCGTCATCAAAGCGAACGAAGGTAGCGCCTGAGGGCTGCGTGGTCGCGCGGCCGCCGGCCGTTGGAATCCATACCTCGGTCGGCGTGTTGCTCGGGATGGTCGCGTGCAGCTCAAACTTGCCGTCACTCGCGTGCGTCCAGCTGGACTCCACATAACCGCAGACGGTATTGATCGAACCGCTCACCATCTCGAGCCCGGTGGGCACGCGCGGCCTGATGATCAGGGTCTTGTAGCCTGCCTCGCCAGGGCGGATGCCCGCGAGGCTCTGATAGAACCACGAGCTGATCGAGCCGAAGTAGTGATGGTCGTGGGACCGCGAGTTCAGGCCCCAGCTCTCGAGCATCGTCGACAGGCCGTTGGTAATCCACCACCCCCAGCTCGGCTCTGTCGTCTGGGTGGCGACCTGGAAGGCGGTGTCCGTGTACCCATAGTCGCTCAGGATCGTCATGAGGTACCTGATCCCGTAGATGCCAGCGCTGAGGTGGTACCCCCTTGCCACGATGTCTGCGTTGAGGCGGCTGACGACAGCCATTTCATGACCCGCGGGCACCATGCCGAACGCGAGGGGCAGGACGTTTTGCGTCTGTGCGTAGGGTTGAATTTCTCCGTCTTCATTGACGGTCCGGTAATACTCCTGCGCCGCGTCCCAGTACCTCGCGTTGTACGCATCACGAATGTTGTTTGCGAGTGCATGGTAGGTGGCCGCGTCTGCGGTCTTGTCCAGGATGTCCGCGCTCTTTGCCAGCGTTTCAACCATGAAGTAGTAGTAGGCCACGGCCGTTGCGTCGACCGGGCCGACAGGTCCTGTCCCGGAGTATTCCCCGAGGAAGCGGTTGTTCGGGTTGTTGTAAGTGTAGTTAGTGGTAGCGTTGATGTACGTCCCTGTGTAGTCGACGAGCTTCTTCTGAGTGTCGTACATCTCATCGAGGATCCTCGTGTCACCGTAGTTGCGGTACATATCCCACGGGAGGACGAAGGTAGCGGCATCCCAAGACGGCACCGGGCCCCAGGTCACATTCCAGCCCGGCGTGTTCTCGTAACCGTAGTACGATGTCGCGGGCACGATCTCTGGGATCTCGCCCTTCGCGGACTGGGCGTCACGGAAGTCGGCCATCCACTTCGTCCAGACCCTCGCCACGTCGAAGTTGATCGCGGCAGCGAGCGACGAGGCCTGCGCGTCACCAGTCCAACCGTTCTTCTCGTACGTGGGGGTGTCCGTCTGGAAACCGTGGATGTTGTTCAGGATAGTGTTCCGAGCGGCCTGCTGGATTTTGTTGAGCAGGTCGTTGGAGCTCGTGAAGGTCCCGATCGACTCCACCGAGGAATGGGCGATCTTCCCGACCATCGCGTCGAGGGTCGGTGTGCCCGGAAAGCCCTCTACCTGCACGTACCTGAATCCCTTGTAGCTGAAGCTGGGTTCCCACTGCTCGGGCCCGCCGCCGCCGAGCGTGTAGTAGTCAGTCTGGAGCTGGGCATCAATAAGCCTGCTGACAACCTGCACGGTGCCCTCGGTATTTAGCTTCTCCGCGTGAATCATCGAAACCGTCTGACCGGCCGGGCCGGACACGTTGAGCTGCACCCACCCGGCGAAGATCCGGCCGAAGTCGAAGACATAGGTGCCGGACTTCGGTTCCGCTATGGTGAGGGGACTGATTGTGTCGATGACCCTGATCGGCTCGAGCTCCGCGGCGACCAGCTTGCCCGCCGGCCCGGCAACCACCGTGGCAGGCGCCCAGGAGTCGTCGTTGTAGCCGGTATTCTGCCAACCTGCGGGCGCCAACCGGGCGTCGTAGTGCTCGCCGCCGTAAATCGAGTCGTCCGTGGTCGGTCCGTCCATCATCCGCCAGGTGCCGTCTGTCGTCACAATCTGCCGCTCGCCGTTAGTGAACGTAATCTCCAGCTGGGCACGCAGGTTCGGATTGCCGTGCCATGAAGCCATATGCCAGTACCACTCGTTGGGGACGGTAACGCCGTACCAGCCGCGGCCGAGCTCGACGCCGATGACGTTGCCGCCTTCCTGAACGAGTTCCGTGACATCGTACGTGCTGTAGAGGACACGCTTGTTGTAGGCAGTGAACCCATTCTCTAGCGCCGCATCTCCGACCTTCTGGCCGTTCAGGGTGATCTTGGGCCAGCCGCCTGCGGCGACGTAGAGCCGGGCGCTTTCGGCCTTGTCCTTGACGTCGAAGACCTGTCGCAGTAGTGGAGCGGGAGTCGAGATCGGGAGCACGGCGTCCTTGCCATTGGCACCCCCGGAAACCTGGAGTCCGTCACTCGCCGGACGTCCCGCCGTGAACGGGTTCGAATTGTTCGCGAAGTCCGTGTGGAAGACGGTGTTGCCCTCGACATCGACCGAAACCTGGTGAATGAGCGCGGCCTCTGCCTGCTGCGCCTTGACACCGATCGTACCGGACTTCTGGCTGCCGTCGACAATCGAATCGATCAGTGTACCGTCGATCCACGTCATGATCTCCGAGCCATTGGCGTCGATGACAATCTGGTGACGCTTTCCCACAAGGTCGTCGACAGCGATGTTGGGAATGGTCACCTCCTTCAGCATTGTCACGGTTGTGCGGGAGCTGCTTCCGCCGGTATAGTGGCGAACCTGCTCGCGTAGCGTCGGCCGGCCTTCGACACTCGTGATCTCCCAGTTGAAGGTCTCGCCGTAGGTCTTGCCAACGGGCTGGGCACGGAACAGGAAGTTCAGCGCAGTCCCGTTGAGTGTGAAATCGAAGGTGACCTTCAGGTCAGCCCAATCGTGGTCGAGGTCCTGCCGGCCGCCGATCCACTCAGCTTGCCAGTCCATCGGATCCAGAAGACCCATCTCCCACCAGGACGGGCTGCTCCAATCGGACACGCGCCCCTGGTCGTCCCAGACACGGACCTTCCAGTAATACCGAGTGCGCGACTCGAGCGCGGGGCCAGCGTACGCGATCTGCCTGCTGTCAGACGACATCACCTTGCCGCTATCCCAGACAATGTTATTCCCGTTCAGGAGCCCGGTCAGCGATGTCGCGACCCGGATTTGGTAAGCGGCCTGCTGGATGCCCTGGTTCTCCAGCAGCGGCAGCCAGGCGAATCGGGGGTGCAACTCGTCGATTCCGAGGGGCCTGTCCGCATACTCGACCTTTAGATCAATCGGGTTAGGGGCCGTCGGGTTCCTGCTAACCTGACCCGTTGACATCTCCCCGTAGAGGATGCAGCTTATCGGTCCAATAATGCCTATGGCGCAGCCAAGGATTATTCTCCTGCTAATTCTCATGACCACCCTTTTCATCTGAAATGATCGATTAGGTTTTGTAAGTCTTCAGAGCCTCTTGGACACTTACAGGATAAAAACTAAGAAAGACATTCTGCTGTTCCAAGGTTTAGTTCACGTCACACCCTGCCCCATCGAATCTTTGACTAGGCATAGCGCCCCTACTTCAGCAGCACCCCCGCTTACTGCGGGACAAAAGCATCTTGATAGACTTAGAGTATTCAGACGCCACTAAGCAGGTGATGTAAATGCCGGAAGTGACTCCAAGGATTATTTAATATCCCCTGCTAATTCTACCAAAGCCCTTTCGGTTGCTGCCAGTAACGCCTCCGGTCCTACTGTTGAGCCGGTTGCATTCTTCATCCAGAGATCGGGGGCAATACTCCCGACCTTGGCCATTCGCTCGACTTCCGGTCCGATTTTCCCCACCTTTTTCATCTGCTCTTCAATCTGCCGGGCGATAATGTGGCCTATGGGGTAATCCGGCAGATAAAGGTTTCTCATGATCATGTGCGAGTAGATGCCCAGCAGCAGGACATCTTTCTGGTTGAAGACCGGGGCGTAGTACCGGTTCCAAATATCTTTGGAGATTTGGATGACCGCCGCTTTCAGTTCCGCCGGCATCGCATCCGGGTGCTCGTACATCCAATGCCACAAATCCATTTCTACGAGGGCCACGGCGGCAATCTCGCAGGTCTGCCAGAAATCGTGGAGTATCTTCATCTGCTCACTCTGGGCATCGGGTTTGGCGAGTCCCAGCAGCTGCATGTCGCGTCCCTGAAACACGAAGGCCAGCGCCTCGGTGAAGGCGGTGTTGGGAACGCCCTCCAGCAGCGTGTAGTCGATGTCGTTGAGGGAGAGCGTCTGTTCCACGTTGTGCCCCAGCTCGTGAATGGCGATATTATAACCTTTGTAATCCATCCCACGTTCTCCGACCCGGGTGCGTAGATGCGCTTTTTCCGAGCGCATCTGGGCTCCCCAGGCATGGCCTGCCCCACGGGCAGGATCGACGACGATATTACCCGCAAGGTACCGGGCGCGTTTTTTGGGAAAACCCAGTTTCTTCAGAATGTTCGGCATATCCTTCTCGAACGCCTGGGCTGTCGGGTATTTCTTCGAGACGATAACGTCGAGCTCAGCTTCCGTATAGGCACCGCGGGGACGGAAGCCGTTATACCAGATGTCAAAGGGTTCCAGGGGACGGTCCAGGTGTGATTCGATAAGTTCGGCAATCCGGGGAAGCAGGGGCGAAGACAGGAGCTGCTCGAACATCTCCTTGACGCGGTCCTCGGGGATTTCCCGGATGACATCAAAGCGGCGGGCGATCAATGTCGGCGCGATTTGCCAGTAGGGATCGGCCATCTTCGCCGCGCGGAAATTATTCAGGATCGTGGCGTACCGGGTGTCCGGTTCCGGCGCACCGGTCATCTGCATGTCAGCGGGTACGGGCAGGTCGGAATCCTGTACGGCAGCCGGCTGCACCTCGTTGGTGGCGGGATTCCAGTCCACGTGGGGATTGTCAATAACCACCTCCGGGATGGTCTGAGTAATTATACGCTCCATCACCTGCTGGATCATCCGCTGCCGGGCCAGGGCTCCCTGGGGATTGCTATACTGAGCCTTGATCTCATCCCGCAGGTTCCAGTGTGAAAGCAGACGCATACGAGGCGGGAAAAGGCGTTCGCCCTGGTCATCGAGCAGGTGATGCATCCAGATGTTGTACTGAGCAACATACTGTTCAGCGGCCGCCCCCGCTTCTGAGATGGCCAGTTGCACATCAGCAGGAGTTCTACTGGAAAAGCTCTGAGCGAGCCGCGCCTCGGCCCACTGGCGGCGGGTCCACTGTTCTCCAGCGGTTAATCGCTCCTCAAGCGTGGTAAGTGGGAAGTTGAGCAGCACGATGAAGGCGAGTTTATTCGCGAAGAAATCGTCGGTGACATGGGCTGAAGGGTCGTAGCCGGCAAAGATTTCATCGAAGGGGAGGATCGGCCCGAGATCAAGATCAGACTGCCGCCGGAACTCGAGGACGACTTTATTCATATGCCCACCGAGCTGTTCTAGAAGATGCTGGAAACGGTTGAACATCGCGTCGAGGGTTTCCTGATCACCCGCGAAATGGGTCGGTACAAACGCTTCGAAATCCGATGCGTCGCCGTCTTCCGAGCGCCAGAAGCTCACAACCTGCTGCATGCCTTGCTGCAATCGCGCACGCTGCTCTTCACCATACTTCGACACCAGCTCGTTTTCGAGCTTTGCCATCGAGTCTTTCATCCATGTGGGCTGAGTTGCCTGTGCGTTCAGTGGATTCATGCCAGACAAAAATAAAACGACAGAGGAAATAAAGGTAATTGATATATGCCGAAGATTGTTCATGCGTGCTCTTTCCTATTGTTTTGTTTGGTAGATTATCCTCTTATCTAATTAACTCCATTAAAAAGAAGGTAATCAGTCATTTTCCGGACCAAATTATCAATTGGCTTGGTTATGTTGGAAATTATTCATGGAGTTATCCCCGGAACTAGATATCTCTTCTGTGGCAACCCTAGTCTTTACCGTCTTGCTGACGGACGATTTAAGAGCAGAGGCTGTGGACGTAAATACCACCCGAAGAAACTAGACGATGACTTTTAGAAATCCTTCGACAAGCTCAGGTTCACCCGGCCTCGGCGTAGCCACGGCGAGCCTTGGGCTACACCCGGAGGAGCAAGCCCCTAGAACGGCGAGACCAACCCCAGGCGCAGGTACGTGAGTGGGGTGCGCTGCTGCCAGGCCTCCTGATCCCCTGCCTGCCCGCAGGCCAGCGTCAGCAGGGGGAATCTGCCGATGACGATGTTACCCTTTACCTCGACACCCTGGGTGAACCGCGCGGTGGCGGTGCCGCTTTCCCTGTCCCATACCTGCCCGAAATCAGCGAATAAGGCAGCGGTGAACTGTCCTAGTCCCAGCCCCAGGACCTGCACCAGGGATTCCTCCACCAGCGGCAGGCGCAGCTCCAGCGTACCGGAGACAACCCGATCACCCAGATTTGGATCTGCCAGTCCCCGCAGGCTGTGGAGCTCGGGTGCCTCGATGAATTCTCCGAGCATACCCAGAACAGAGCCGGGATTCAGATAAACCGGCGGGTCGGATAGCAGGCCGATGCGATCCTGCCGGGGCCCAGTGCCCGTAAGGGTAGTCCCTACCCACCGGGCGAAAACCACCAACGGCGTCCCGGGTATTTTCTGGTGCGTAAAGACCTGCACTTTTCCCTTACCATAGTTAAAATCGCCGAACAGGGTGGTAGTGTAGTGGTCGTAGCGCAGCCGAAAGCCGGTGCTTCCAGGGGGCAGATAGCCCGCTGCCCGGTGCGGCCGCTGCGATTTCCACTGATAGAGGAAGGAAATCCGCCCTTCTCGCACATCCACCGGCGACCCCAGGACTCCGGTGGTATCCACCGGGATACCCTCCACCGGCCGGCGGTAGAAACCGCCCAGGGAAACAACGACCGAATGCTCGGACGTCAAGCGGTGGCCCAGGTTGAAGGGGTAGAGCGCGCCCGCCTCAACGCCGCTGATCTCCTCCAGCAGGTAACCATCGCCGTAACCCCTGATCCTGAACTTGAAATCCCGATAGGCTGAAAAGGTGAGAAGGGGAGCGAACCGGGCATTGGTCAAGGAGGCGAGCCCACCCCAGTCCCAGTCCTCGTAGAACGCCCAGCCCGCCAGGAGCAGCTGGTTCTTGCCCAGGGCATCCTGCCACACGCCCGCCGCGCCGACGCTGTAGATATCGGGCAGCACCAGGCGGACCAGCGGCCGCCAGGTGCCCAGGGAGCGGTAGGGCCGGGGACCTTCCACGGGGGGTACCTCAGCCGGGTCAACGGCCGGCACGGGAATCTCGGGCTGGCCCTCGCGCCAGCGGGCGAATTTCTCCCGCATCACCGGCCGACCGCCGCTTGCTACTTCCCGGTCCACCGGCAGCCGGCGCACCCGCACCGTATCCACGTCCCCCAGCGTCATGGCCACCACCTCACCGCTGCCGGGCATGATCTGGGTGGTATAGATGCCCTCGGCCACGTCGGTCATGGGAATCATCTCACCTCCTGAAGCAGGCACCCTGTACAGGTTGGGTGTGGAGTTGCGGAAAGAAGTGAAGATGATCCACTGGCCGTCCGCCGACCAGAGGGGGGTCAGGTCTTCCCCCGGGTCGCTGGTCAGCTTGCGGTAGCCCTTACCATTGGCGCCCACCACGGCGATGTCCACGTCCCCGTCCTCCTCCTGCACGGCGAAGACGATCTGTGATCCGTCGGGGGACCACTGGGGGTCCTGCAGCTGCACGTCGCCGGTAAAGGCAGTCAGGCGGGCAGCATTCTCTCCGGCGGGATCGATAACGTAGAGGTTCGTGGCCATTCCCGGATGAGCGGCGTAGAGAATATATCGTCCATCAGGGGACCAGGCGGGATCGGCGGCCCGGGCATTGCTGGTAAGCCACCGGGCCTTCCTGCGCTCTACGTCAATCAGCCGGATGTCCCACAGCAGGGAACCGTGACGCCCCCGGTGATATTCGCTGATAGTGATGGTTTTTCCGTCAGGCGACCAGGCCGGGTTGCCGCTGAACTGGCCGTAGTGGAGTTCCACCCGCCGGTGGGTACTATCGGTGCTCACGGTATACAGGCTCCAGTCCCGCATGTCCTTGCCGGCCCGGCCCACTACCGCGACCAGACTGCTGTCGGGTGAGATGGCTAATCCCCGGATGGAGCTCAGCTTGGGAATGACTACCGGCTCGCCCACTTCATCGACCCCCTCCTTCTGGCCCCGGTAGCTGTAGTAGTAGGTATTCATGGCCCGGCGCCAATCCTCG
>Ga0209976_10001190_pt1 | contig 15639 bp, 26 predicted proteins | sample SumtaG_FD_182806 | JGI IMG/M metagenome (GOLD analysis project Ga0209976, IMG submission 182806) | Deep subsurface microbial communities from Indian Ocean to uncover new lineages of life (NeLLi) - Sumatra_00157 metaG (SPAdes) (version 2) | ecosystem: Environmental > Aquatic > Marine > Oceanic >...
CTCAACGCTTCCGAGTACCGAAAGCATTGAGGTGCCCGCCGCCAGGGGGAATTTCCATCGGGATCAGCAGGGGTCGCGAAGCCATGGAAATCGGCTGGATGACCATGAAGGAACTCTGCCAAGCCGTCCCGCCCGCCTACACCGAATTCATAGGTCGGGAAATCATCAAACAACTAAGGAGACTCTCAAGTGAAGTTAACGGATCAAGTCAAGAATGATATCGATTTACTTTCATACCCTGAGCTTCTGGAAAAATGGCGGAAAGCGCCGGTTGGGTGCGAAATTCTGCAAGGCGAGAGCGCTGTTTATTTCGCAAAAAGAATGGAAGCGAAACGGGAGCAAGAGGACGATGACGGGGCCGCCGCGAGCAAAGCCTTAGGGTGGAACTGATGAAACTAACTAAAGACATTAAAGCCAGGATTGATCGGCTTTCCTTCCAGGGGCTCCTCGGGAAGTGGAGAAAATCCGCCAAAAAAGATCCATTCTTCGATGGTCCGATCGGAATGTATTTCTGGAAGAGAATCAACGAGAAGCGCGACGAAACCGATGACAACGGAGAGGCTGCGAACCAAAGGGGGGGGTGTTATGAAAACCGAATTCGACAGTGACAGGCTCTTCGAGAAGCCCGGCGCTTTGGCTGATCTGCGGAATAAGTTGGACGGAGTCCTTCGGCTCGACTCAACCAATCCACCTGGCTTGGATGAGATCATCCGAAAGTTCGAAGATTACCGGGACGCGGCCCGAAACGCCGGTTTCGACGTCGGCCCGGAATTGCCCGCACACCGGCAAGAAGAGTTGTCTAGGGAACGCAGAAGGGGTGCCATGAGGCGCAAACGCCAAAGGCGAAAGGAGAGGGGAATATGCGGAAAGTAAAAGTTTATGCAGCTTCATCCTGGCGCAACCGATTTTACGATCTGAGTGTTTCCCGGCTGAGAAATGCTGGTTTCGACGTCTACGACTTCAAAGCCGACAGCGGTTTTCAGTGGTCGGAAATCGACAAGAATTGGACCGGTTGGACGATTGCCGAATACAGGTCCGCTCTCAGTCATCCGTTGGCAGTCGAAGGATTCAGAAACGATTTCACCGCCATGGTGAACTCCGATTCCTGCGTTTTGGTCATGCCCGCCGGGCGTTCAGCCTGCATGGAAACCGGGTGGTTTTGGGGGAATCGCAAACCTTTTTGGATCTTGGCTCCTGATCCAATCGAACCGGACTTGATGTTCAAAAAAGCGGTTGACATATGCACCACGGAGAAATGGCTGATTAGTTCGATGGAAAACCATTTCCGTGCAAACCCTCTGAGGAGTTGAAAGCAAGTGGAGCAATTGGACTTGTTTGAACACCGTCCCTACCCGATTCCGATCCTGGACCGCTCACGTAAGGAAAGTTTGGTCGCTCCACGGATGACCTTGGAGCAATTCAAGCTGTATGCCAACTGGGAGCCGATGGAAAGCCTTGGATTCTGCGGTGTTTGCGGCGGGTTGATACGGTCGCGGGTGCAACGGTGCGGACCCTATTTATGCAGAGGGTGCAACGCTGGGAGATCAGGGCCGGCTCGCTGCGTCAACTCAATAGAAGAGTGGTTTGCTGAACGATTCAAACTCATCAGGAAAGCGGGGACAAAATGAACGGATTGAAAAAATTTGGTGAAACGCCTGAAGGTCGAACCCTTTTCAGACACGTCCAAGCTGAGCCGTTGAAACCGTGGCCCTTCCGGTCCAGCTCTCTCAAGATGCAGAATTGGATCTGGGTCTCCGCGGGGCTCTTGATACTTGTCTTGGAGTGGGTGTCGTGCTGAATAGAATAGCGGCCTTTGTAAACTGCCTCAATATAGTGAAACGGGTCCTGGAGCTGGATAACTGGCCCGCCTATCTCGACCTCGGATGCGGCCACGGGAAATTCATGCATGCCGCCTGGGTTGAGAGTTGCACCATCCACGGCATAGACGGTCGGAGGGATCGCTTGCCACCGGAATACAATTGCCCGGAATTCTTCACCTCCGGCCGCATCCCGGAAATCCTGGGCGGGCGCTTCGCCAACGGCGATTTTTTGGATGACTTCGACGTGGTCGGAATCCTGGGCCTGCTTTACCATCTGGACGGGCCTATGCAGGTGAGGCTTGCGGGACGGATGAAAGGATTCCCGTTGATCATCGACACCCATTTTGCACCGAAAAAAGGTGTAAGGGGGTATGACCGTCTGGTACTCAAGGGAGATCTGAAAGAGGTTGAGAATGGCTACCTCGTTTCCGAAGGGTCAGGTTTGAAGTCTTCCATCGGCAACAGCGATTCCCTATGGCCGACCGAAGCCTACCTCTCGGAGATTTTCGGCGATCATCTTCTTCTGAAATGCATCCCCGAAACAAGCAGCAACCGGGCGTTCTTCATAGGTTTGCCGAAATGATATTCCCAGACGTCCCTTACAGCGGTATCACGATGTCGCCTACCGACTTCGCAGAATTCGGGCGCCGTTTGGCCGTCCGAACAGAGAACTCTTTCTCTGTGTCTTTTTTCGGAGGCATCCGAGTACATCAAAGTGCGGGGATGCCTGAAGGCTTTGTGTGTTTCAATTTGTACGACGGTTCTATACGGGTCGCAAATCTGAGGACCAAGGAATCGGCATGGTTGCCGAAACCAGCCAATCTCGATATCGGCATAGAGTGGTTGATGAGCCGCGAAGCGGAAAAGGAGGCAATATGTTCGAAGGGCAAGACGGAAAAGACGCGATGATCAGGCAAGGCTACGTGCCACCAACCTGCACACTTAATCCGATCATGGCCGGGGATTTAATCCATCGCGAAGTCTCGGCCGGCATGTTTCCGTGCTGGGGCTGCCACGAAGACAGAAAGGTCTGCAAAGGCCAGCCGCTGAACCTCCAGGCCCGACAAAGGATTTGTTTCTAAATAAATCCAGCGTTCCGGCGGTTTGATGTATCGTAAAAGGCGTTATGCCCAGTGGACGCAAGCCCAAGCCTACGGTTCTGAAACTCTTGGAGGGAAACCGCGGCAAAAGGCCTATACCCCAAGACGAGCCCAAACCCGCCAAACCTGTCCGCACTCCCCCGTGCCCTCGATGGATTTCCCCCTACGCCAGGAAGGAGTGGACGCGGATCGCCAAGGAACTCCACCGCCTCGGCCTGCTGACGAATCTTGATGTTGCCGTTCTGATTTCCTACTGCACGGCCTATGGTCGGCTTAGGGAAGCGGAAAATAAACTCAAAGACCAAAACTCTGTGGTCGAAACAAGCAACGGTAACTTGGTCCAGAATCCTTGGATAGGGATCGCCAACCGCGCAATGGATCAGATTCGACGGTTCGCCAGCGAGCTTGGCCTGTCTCCGTCAGCTAGGGTGAGGTTGGAAGTCAGGCCGGAAGATCCAGAAATGGATCTGGAAGAACTGTGCAAGTGATTGAGTCTTCCGCCCAAAGAGTAATTAATTTCATAGAGCGGACTTGTAGGCTGACCAAAGACAGGTTTGCGGGCCGTCCCTTTCTGCTGACCGATTGGCAGAAAAAGAGGATCATCCAACCAATATTCGGACCTCAGAGAGTGGACGGAACCAGACAGGTCCGAAACGCCTATTTGGAGATGGGCTCCAAAAACGGAAAGACGGAGCTGTGCGCGGCCATCGGGCTTTACGGCCTCTGCTTCGACAACACGCGGGGCGCCGAGGTCTACATTTGCGGCAAGGCGAGGAGTCAGGCTGAAAAAATGTTTGAGGTGGCGTCTGAAATGGTGAGGTTGAGTCCACATCTGAGGAAGAAACTTCGAATCTTAGAGAGCACGAAGACCATTGCACACCGATTCGATAGGATGGCTTTTCTTCGGGCCATTTCATCGGACGCAGGCGTACAGGACGGGGCAAATCCGAGCATGGTCCTCTTCGACGAGCTTCACCGTCAGCGCAAGCGGCATCTGTACGACGTGATGAAACGCAAGATGTCCACTCGCCGCAATCCTCTTTTCCTGGCTTTGAGTACCGCCGGCGTGGAGTCGGAAAGCCCGTTGTGCTGGGAGACGCACGAATACGCCAGACGGGTCCAGAGCGGAATCTTCAAAGACGAATCGTTCTGCCCCATCCTTTTCAACATGCCTGCCGGGGCCGACTGGAAGGACGAAAAAAACTGGCTGCTCGTCAACCCGGCGATGAGCGGGCCGGGGGCCTTCAAGAACATCACCGCCGTCCGAGAGGATTTTCTCAAGGCTCTCCGCATACCTGCCCAGGAAAACGGGTTCAGGCGGTTCGAACTCAACGAATGGCTTTCCGATTCCGAGAGGTGGATACCGCTCGCCGAATGGGACGCCGTGCCGATGTCCGAGCCGTTCAATCCATACGATCTGGAAGGGATGGAGGCTTTCGGGGGGCTGGATCTTTCAACCAACCGCGATATCACGGCCTTCGTTCTGATCATCCCTCACGACGAAAAACTCTTTATCATCCCTCGATTCTTTCTGCCCGGCGACAATCTCAAGGACCGCGTCGAAAAAGACAACGTGCCCTATGACCGCTGGGTCGATCAAGGCTTGATCCATCTGACGCCCGGCAAATCCATAGACATGAGGTATGTGCGGAAAGTGATAAACGGCCTGGGCGATCTGTACAGAATAAAAGAGATAGCGTTCGACCCTTGGGGGGCGGTCCAAATCGCCGGCGACCTTGAGCGCGACGGCTTTGAAATGGTAAAATTCCGTCAGAGCGTGAAATCGTATACCGTCCCCTGCAAAGCCTTTGAGCGCCACGTGCTGCAAAGGAAACTTCGACACGGAGGAAATCCCGTATTACGATGGATGGTGGACTGCACGGCGGTCAAGCGATCCAGCTTCGACGAAATTAGTCCCGTCAAACCTGACCGCCAAACATCTTCATCGCGCATAGACGGTGTTGTAGGATCCCTTATGTCGCTTGACCGCATCGAACGCAAAGAGGATGTCGATCTCGACGGCTTCCTGGCAAATCCATTGACGGCGGGGTGAAAATGGCACGATTCAGCGAATGGGTCGGTCGGGTTTTCCGGTCGACCGACCATCAGCCTCTCGTAGCCGTTTTCGGCAACGAGACCTGGGCCGGCAACAGCGTTACTCCATCGAAGGCGTTGACCCTTTCTACCGCCTGGGCCTGCATCAGGCTCCTGACCGAGACAATGGGCGGTCTACCCAAAATGATCGTCCAAACCGTCCCCGGCTCCAACGGGAAAAACAAAATCCGGCTTGACGATCACGATCTGATGCCCGTGTTGACCATCAAGGCAAACCGTAGGATGACGCCGCAGGAATACATGGAGGCGATGATGCTCAATTTGCTGACGTGGGGAAACGCCTATGCGGAGATCGAGAGGAATTCCCTTGGGATGGTCTTCGCTCTGAACCCTCTCTTATCGGAGCAAATGGATGTGAAACAGATGGGGAACGGGACCATCGAGTATCGCTACCACACGCCGAAAGGGGTTTTGATTTTCGGCGAAGACCAGATTTTGCACGTGAAACTCTTCGGATGGTCGGGGATAGTCGGGCTTTCCCCGATAGCCCACGGAGCACAGTCGATGGGGCTTGCTTTGGCCACGGAGGAATTCGGTTCCAGGTTTTTCGGAAACGGCGCAAGACCGAGCGGTTTCCTGATGACCGACAAAACGCTGACGGCTGAGCAGAGAATACAATACAAAAAGAATTTCGAGTCCATCCACGAGGGGTTGGAGCGGTCGCACAAGCTGGCGCTTCTGGAGGCCAGTTTCACCTATCAGGCGGTCTCGATCCCGCCCAATGAAGCACAGTTCTTGGAAACGCGGACTTTCCAGGTGCCCGAGGTCTGCCGCTGGTATTTGGTGCCTCCCCACAAAGTCATGCACCTGGACAAGGCAACCTTCAACAACATCACTCAACTGGACTTGGAATTTTGGAAAATCACCCTGCTTCCGTATGCGGTCCGATTCGAACAGCGCGAGAGGATCCAGCTTCTCCCTCCCGATGAAAGGCTCAACACCAGAATCCGGTTCGACATGGAAAATCCTTTGCGTACGGATGCCCTGAGCAGAACCCAAGTCCAGGTCATGAAAGTCCAGAACGGGATCGAGAGCCGCAACGAGGTCAGGGCGCAAAACGATATGAACCCGCATGAAGGCGCGGATGATTTGACGGTTCAGCAGCAGATGATCAGCCTTGAGGATCTGGACAGGGTAAACCGAGGCGGGGCCGTCAATACCCAAGGTGAATAAAATGAACGGTGATTTCAAAATGTCGCTGGTGGAAGAGGCGTTTTTTCGGCGTCCGTGGGCGATCACGACCGAAAAATACCAAACGCTGGCCAAGTTCCTGATACTCCGCTCTCAGGGGATTCGAACGTCCAAAGAGGAAATACAGGCGATCACTGCCAAAGCGAATTCGAGGGCGGAAAGCCGGCCTGCCCGTGAGGTCGGTTTCGTGGCTGTTATCCCCATACACGGTGTCATCGTTCACCGCGAAACCGAGATGACCAGAGAATCGGGCTTGACCACCGTACAAGGCATCAGTCGGCAGTTGGATAGGGCTTTTGCGGAAAAAGAACTTGAGGCCGTCGCTCTAGATTTCGACACGCCGGGCGGAGAGACCGCCGGCATTATCGGTCTGGCGGAGCAAATCAGGAAGCTCCGAAGCCTCAAGCCGATTTTCGCTATGGTGAACGGCATGTGTGGAAGCGCGGGTTTTCACCTCGCTTCCCAGGCTACGAGAATATCAATGACATCCGACAGCTCAATCGGTTCGGTTGGCGTCGTGATGATGCACAAAGACATAAGCAAAGCGTTGGAAAAAGAGGGCGTGAAAGTGACGCTGGTTTCCGCCGGGAAGTTCAAAACCGAAGGCAATCCTTTCGAGAAATTATCAACCGCCGCCAGGGCCGAGATGCAGGCATCCATCGATGAATCGTTTTCGCTGATGGTGTCCGACATCGCTGTTGGCCGGGGTGTTTCCGAAGAAAAGGTAAAGTCTGATTTCGGGCAGGGGCGAATGCTCAGTTCCAAAGCCGCACTGGAATCTGGTATGGTTGATGCGGTCGAATCAGCGGAAATGACTATCGCCAACGCGGTGGCGATCGGATCTAAAAGGAACGCCGTTTCTCAGGTTTCGACGGTCAAGGGCTTCGAAAAATTCCTGCGGGATGCAGGATTCAGCAGACAGAAAGCCAAGACATACGCGTCGGTAGGCTACAAAGAGGGTCAGCGGGATGTTGATCAGGAAACAGCGGTATTGCAAGCAGCTTCGCGGTTTTTCGGATAACGACATCCCGGCCGATAGAACCGATTCTGCCGGGATTCCAACAAAGGCAGATCGACATGGCACTTTTAAGTACAGAGGCAATCGACCAACTTGACCAAAAGTTCGAAGACTATGGCGTTACCATCAAAGAGATGATCGCCGAAAAGACGGAAGGGAACGCGCCCAAGTTCGCGGAGCTACGGACCAAGCTGGAAAAGATCGACACCGACATTTCCGGCAACATTAGGGAAATCCACGCAGCCCAGGCAAAGCATGCCGAGGATCTGAAGAAATCGGCGGCCAGAATCCTGGAGCTTGAGCAGAAAGGCAGCGCCCCCCTGCACACCGATCCTGCGGCCATGGCCAACGCCATGAAAACCATTGGTCAGCGGTTCATTGAATCGGATACCTACGCCGCCTCCGTAAAGGCCGGACACCCCGGCAATTCCATCGGAAAGGTCAAACTCGGTTCCGTTATGGGGTACGAGGGCCTTTCGCCCTGGCGTCCGTACTCCACCGCAATCGTCAACGCGACCGGCCTCAATCAGCCTTTGGTTGAAGAGGACCGCGTTGCAGGGATTTTCATCGATCCGGGCCAAAGGCTCATGACGATTCGGGATCTGATTCCCGTTCAGCGCACCGTCTCCAACATGATCACCTTCGTAAGGGAGAATGTGTTCACGAACGCCGCGGCCCCGCAGGGCGCCGGTTCGAGTCCTCAAGTCTCCGAGAACGTGGCGAAGGCCGAGTCCGCAATGACGTTCGAGCTGCTCAATGAGGCGGTTCAGACGCTTGCCCACTGGATACCCGCTTCTCGGCAGGTGCTCGACGACAGCCCCATGCTGAGAGGCCACATCGACCAGCGCCTCATGTTCGGTTTGAAGCTCGTCGAAGAAGCCCAGCTTCTCAACGGCAGCGGGGAAGGCGTGAATCTGCACGGTCTGACCACCCAGGCGACGGCCTACGATGCCCCGGGCCTCAACGTTGCCAACGACACCTTCATCGACCAACTCCGCCACGCTATTTTCCAGGTCGTAAGGGACGGTGAATATCTTGCCGACGGGATGGTCTTGAATCACGCGGACTGGCACACCATCGAACTGCTCAAGGTCAATCCCGGAACCGACGACCGCTATGTCTTCTCCGATCCGCAGGGCAAGGTTGCCCCCCGGATGTGGGGATTGAGGGTGGTCGCCACGAACTCGCAGACGGCAGGTGATTTCCTTGTCGGAGCGTTCGCGCTCGCGGCTACGATCTGGGACCGCTCCGACGCAACGGTCGAAGTGTTCCGTCAACACGAAGACTTCGCCATCAAGAACATGGTGGCGATCCTGGTTGAGGAGCGTTTGGCTCTGACGGTATACCGGCCCCTGGCGCTGGTGACCGGAACCTTCGTCTAGCATCGACTGGTTAGGGGAACCCTGGGGCGGAGGGCCTGCGACCTCTGCCCCGAAACCCCTGTTTTGAGGATCCCAGTTTTTCAAAGGCGGACGTTATGTCTTTCACGAGAGAGGAATGGTTGGCCGGCGACAGCCCGCGAACCGAAGGCGAAAAAGTCCGAGTCGAAGCTTTGAGGCCGGTCTTCCACGACGTTCAACGGGCGAGGGGCGATGAATTCATGCTTTCGCCCGATCAGGCCCGCATCCTATCCGACCGCGGAATCGTCAAAATCTGCGGAGAGCCTTTCGCAGGATTGGATCTTTCAACGCCCGACCTGCTCACCGGCGAACAGCCGGCCAGTAAACCCGCCGCCGCTGAATCCCTTCAGTGGCCTTTGAAAATAAGTCCAGAAAAATACCTGGAACGCTACCCCAACGCCAAATGTTCGAACCTGGCGAAGGCAATCATCGACTCCCGCAGATAGGTGAGAAATGTCGAGTCCCTTCGATCTTGGCCGCTTCGTCCCCAACCGGTTATTTAAAGTCACCGACACTGCTGCCGAGGTGATAAGCCTTGCCGAGTTGAAGGCTCAGGCCAGGGTGGACAGTGCTGACGAAGACGACCTCCTGACGGGCTACATCAAGTCCGCCAGGATGTACACCGAGCGTAGGATTGGGCGCTTCATCCGGACGCAGACTTGTAAATACAGGCTTGAATGGTTCCCCGGCGGGAGTTACATTCCGCTTCCCAGGCCGCCCTTGACCGCAATCGACCACGTCAAGTTCAAGGAACGCGACGGAACGGTCACGACGCTTTTCAACAGCTTGGCCAGCCCTGAAGTAACCACGGCGGTTTTCAGCGTCGAACTTGAAACCGAGCCTGGATTCATTTATCTGAATCCCAGCGAGTCGTGGCCTTCAGAGAGTCTCTTCGAAGGCTTCCCGGTCGAGATTCAGTTCCAGGCCGGGCTGTCGCCGGTGGATGAAGACCTGATCACGGCAATGAAGCTTCTTGCGGCGCACTGGTTTGAACACCGTGAAGCCGCCATAGTCGGCTCCCTCGCACAAATGAACGCCTTGGCCTCTGCGACTGTCCCTCTCGCATACGAAGCCCTGGTTGACATGTTTATTTTCATGGAGGGTTGAAAGATGCCGGGGTATCCGATTCTGACTCTGCCGTTCAGCGAAAACGGCGACGGTACCGGAGTGACGAACGCAAACGGGAACTACAGCGCCCTCCCGCTGAGCCTTAAAATAGCGCCGCCCGAATCCCAGAACTACAAAATAGGCCGGATCATGATCGAGCTTGTGGGCACGGGTAATTTCAAAATCGACGAATACGGAAACGGCCCGCCTTTGGACAACGGCATTGTCGCGACGGTTGAAAATCCAAGCGGGGTTCTCTACACGCTGACCGCTTTTCCGATACAGACCACCATGGATTGGGCCGGCCACTGCTACGATCTTACGATTCTTGGGTTGCCCGGAAATGTCCAGTGCGCCTCGGTAGCCTGGAGCTTCGAGCACTACGGAACGACCGTGAGGCTCAGGGGAGACGACGGACATTTTATGAGACTGCTCTTCCAGGACGATTTAACCGCCCTGGACAAACACCGTTTCATGGCGCAGGGGTTCATCAGCGATGACGATCTCGACTCCTGAATTGATATCGTGCGTTTGTCCAACTGCGGACCGCAGAAAATTCATTCCTCAGATGGTGGGCAGCTTCCTTTCGCAAACTTGGCCCAATAAAGAATTGATCATCATCGACGATGGAGATGACAACATTGCGGATCTTCTGCCCTTGAACTGTGGGCTAATCAGGTATTACAGGCCGCGTGGTAAGAGGAATATTCCTGTAAAACGAAATCTGTGTGCCGAACAGGCAAATGGGAAACTCATAGCCCACTTCGACGATGACGATTGGTCCGCGCCTGAACGGCTGGATATTCAATTCCGCATGCTGACCGCCTCAAAGGCGAGGATCACCGGGTTCAGGAATTTGCTTTTCTGGGATCAGATCAACCGAAAGGGCTGGAAATACATGGGAGCCGAGGGCTACGCTTGCGGCACCTCGTTTTTCTACACAAAGGATTTTTGGAAAGACACGCCTTTTAAAGAAGATGTTCCGCTCGGTTCCGACAACGAAATGATATATGCTGCCAGACGGGCGAAGGAATCGGCGACTTTCGACGGGGAGCGGTTGATGGTGGCCCGGCTGCACAGTCGTCATTCGAACTCTCATGACATCAACGGCGAAAACTACAAACCAGCTGCGAAGGGCGGATTTCCAAAGGAATTTTTCCGCTTCTGACGTTACCGTCGTCATGCCTGTGAGGGCCGGCGACACTGCCCGCGTTGCTCTATCCACCCTTGGAAACCAAACCGTTGAAGGATTCAGAACACTCTTGGTTCACGATGTTTCCGGGAAGGGAGCGGCCTGGGCCAGAAACAAAGGTCTTGAAGATGTCAAGAGTCGGCTTGTCCTGTTTTCCGATGCCGACATAGAGTGGCGCCCGGATGCAATCGGGAAAATGCTCGCAGCGCTCAACTCGGACCCGTCTGCAAGTCTTGCCTTCGGGAGCTTTAGATGCGACGGTATTCTAGTCGGAAAGCCCTTTAAATGGGACGCCGAAAGTTTGAAGCTCAAAAACTTCATCACCACGTGCTCGCTTGTACTAAGAGAGCATTTTCCAGGATTTGACGAGTCGCTGGAACGCCATCAAGATTGGGATGCGTGGCTAACGATGGCCGAAAACGGGTACCATGGCGTATTCGCGGGGGAGTTGTTTTCGACGGCCGTCAGGGCGGGAGACATAAGCAGCGGCGTCCGCATCGGGTTGGAGGAATCAAAGGCGGTGATCAGAGAAAAGCATAGATTGGCCACCGTCGACATCATCGTTCCGGTGTTCGCTTCGGACGATCATCTAGCCCGGCTGACCGTCAAGTGCCTCTCTTCTGTGAGGGCGTCAACCAGAGATTACAGGCTCATCCTGATAGACAACGGATCGACGCATTTCACGGCGGTCGAGGGCGAGCTTGAAAAACACTCGAGCTACAGGGTCATAAGCAACCCCGATAATTTGGGATTCGTCAAAGCCGTCAATCAGGGAATCGCAGCATCGACCGCTCCTTTCGTGGTGCTGCTGAACAACGACACTGAAACTACACCCTATTGGCTGGATAGGCTTCTTTTTCCGATGGGGCAGAACCCGCGCATAGCCTTGGCCGGTCCCAGAACGAATGCAAAATCCCAATGGCAGGGACGGGAGAGTCAGCGCCAGGGCCACGTCATATTGAAGCGCGGTAAACCGCTGGCCTTTTTCTGCGTCGTCATGCGCCGGAAAGCGGTCGATGAGATTGGAATGCTCGACGAATCGTTCGGTCTGGGTTTGGGCGATGATGACGACTACTGCGCGATGGCTCAAAAAGCCGGTTGGTATGTGGCTTTCTGTCCGACAAGCCTTGTTCTGCATCATCACCGACAGACCTTCAAAACGATGTTCACCGACTCTGAGGTAGAGAAAATGCAGCATCAAGCCGCTGAAAGGCTGAGGGGGAAACATGGTGATAGGGTTTGATCTTGGGGGTAGTCTGGCCGACTTGCCTTGGCTGCAGGAATTCGCCCGCCACGCAGAAAAGAGGGGCGATCAAATACATATCGCGACTTGCATTTCCAGGGGGGCGGAGGGTTGGACCCGTCAGGTTGTCAACGGCCTTGGTTTGAAAACCTACAAGATGCACATCCATTTCAAAACCGATGACCTCGGACAAGTCAAAAGTTTGACGGAAAGAGGACGCGAAAGAGCGGATATTCTAGCCGGTCTGCAGGTGGATCTGGCTTTTGACGATCATCCTGAAATTGTCGATGAGATCCGCAAAAGGGGAATCCTGGCCATACAATGCAAGTAGACGAGACGCTGAAACGAATGTGTGAGGCGCTGGATTTCAAAGTTCAGCCGACCAAGTGGAAGGACGGGCGGTTTAACGAGCCATCGGAATCGCCTCGCAGCATTGAGTGGGAAGTTAAGGTCTTGCTCTACGGCTTGGTGTGTGCGATCCAGCCCGAGCAGATCGTTGAAACGGGCTGCAACTTCGGATTCACGACCCGTGTACTTGGGGCTGCTGCCGCCGACTACGGCGGTCGGGTGGTGACGAGCGACATTGAACCCGGCTATGTGGACGCCACTCGCGAACGCTGTGAAGGTTTGCCTGTTGAGGTTTTTCTTAAGGCGTCTATCGAACTTTCTGAGCTGCAACGCTGCGATTTTGCGGTACTGGACAGCAGTTTTGAGAGCAGAATCGAGGAGCTAGACAAGCTCAAGGTTGGCTGCATCGTTGCCTGCCACGATACGATAGAGCCCAGCATCGCAGCCAGGATGCCGTTGTTCAGACGTCGGATAGAATTCCCGACCGCCAAAGGATTGACTTTGATTCAAATAATCGAGCGGCCCGATAAAGTTTTTTCGACGGATTACAAATGACCCAGACAGCCCACCGAGCCGGCGAACTGGATGACCGGATAGTAATCCAGCGGAACACAACCGATCTGCAAACCGGTCAAGATCCCGACTTCGGCGGCGAGGTCGAGACTTTGGAAACCTTCGCTACGGTGTGGAGCGATTTCAACCCCATAGGCGGGAGTGAGTTTTTCGCGGCCCAGCAGAGGACGGCGAAACGCATCGGCACTTTCACCATAAGGCCGCTCGCCGGGCTGAAAGAATCCATGCGGATCGTATTCGACGGAGATATCTGGGACATCGACAGAATCGACCTGATAGGAAGAAAGTCTAGGGTCATGATTTTCGCTCAGGCGAGGGCGGGGCAATAAAGGTGCACGATCGGAGCGGCAATGGCTGAAATGAACTCGGTTGAAAAAGCGGTGCTTGTCATCCTGAGGGCCGATGTTCCGATAGCATCGGTGGTGGGCACTAGAATCCATCACGATCATCTGCCCCAGGACACGCTTAGGCCGGCTGTGGCCTACAAGCTGATCTCCGACAATCTGCCCACGACTCACGACGGCTTCATAGGCCCGGCAAAATCCCGGATACAGGTAACCGCTCATGCCGTCGACTACGCCACCGCCCGAACTTTGGCCGCCAAAATCAGCACGGCCATGCTGAACAACATCGGGACTTTCGCGGGAATCATCGTTCAGGGAATTTTCCACGAAGGGTTGGCGGCCCTGTACGATGACGACCCCGCCGTGAAAGAGCATTTCGTCCCCACCGATTTCATGGTCCACTACACGCCTTGAACCGAACCATGTTATCTGGAACAATAAGGATCTGCCGGCCGGGGGTTCAGTCGGGACTTTCAGCCGCCTACACGTCAATTTCCGTCAAGCCAGGAGGTGTTGAGTGGCAGCCACAAAAGGACAGATCGGTTACGGTACCCTGATTAAGGTCGGGGACGCGGCCAGCCCGGAGGTTTTCACAACCATCGCGGAGCTTTTCACCATCAGCCCGGTAGGTGCCGAAAAGCCACTGGTTGACTTCACCCACCACGAATCGCCGAACAAGTTCAAGGAATTCAAGGTCGGCTTGGCCGAGGGGACCGAGGTAACTTGCAATTGCAACTTCATCGCCCCGGATGTCGGCCAAGACAGCATCAGGACGTTTTTCGACACGGGCGAACCCGTCAATTTTCAAGTCGTCGGACCGACCGGCGTCAACGCTGAAACCGCGGCTTTCAGCGGAATCATTACGGCCCATGACGTCGACCGGCCTCTTGAGGACCGCCAGACTTTCAACTTCACCGTGAAAATCACGGCGGCTATCGTTTACAGCTAGCCCGATCGAGGGTGAAAGGTCGGATGGACGCACACGAGGAAAATAATGGCGAAGAGCAAAGTCATGAAAGGGGCCACGCGGGAGGGCCTTTTAGCAAAGCTGAAGAAAAGGGCCGGCGGCGTTGGTTCCCTAACTCCCATCGAGGTTCCAGAATGGGGCATGACCGTTTATTTGGCGGAATTGTCCGGCTGGGATCAAGAGAAAATCCAGGAGTGGGTGAGCGGCGACAAGACCAGATTACGTGATACCGCAAAGATGCTGCCTCTTGTCCTTCGCGACGTTGATGGAAAGAGGCTGTTCGAGGAATCGGAGGTCGGGCTTCTGATGGCGGAGTCGAGCGTGCTCCTGCTCCGACTTATGAAAGAGGCTGCAAGGCTCAGCGGCGTTGACGTGGAAGAAGAAAAAAAAAGCTGGCCGGAAGCCGCTTCTACCGATTCCAATATCAACTAGCGCGGACGATGGGGATGAGCCGGCGGGAGTTGCTTGAGACTCTGAGCGCCAAAGAACTCCAGCGGCATTTCATCCTTTACGAGCTGGAACCGTGGGGCGACAGGCGCATTGAGATCATGCTTGCCCAGGTCTGCCAAACCATAGCCAACTTCGGTCAGATCCAGGTGCCCCGCAGTCAAAGACGCCAGTTCAAAATCGAGGATTTCATCTTTGACTGGTTCCCGGCTCCGAGGCAGAGCAGGGGCCTTGAGGTCTGGAACCAGCTCAAACAGCTTTCTGTTGGGATAAACCGGCGGTTGGAGAAACAAACCGATGCCTCAGCAAGTGTTGAAGATCGAAGGGCTTGACAAGTTGGACCGCCGGTTGAAAGAACTCCCGGACAAGTTAAGACGTCGCGTGATGAGGAGTGCCCTAACGAAGGCCGGCGAACCAATCCGCGAAGCGATGTCCCGAAAAGCCAGACGGGCGCCAACTCCTACGCATCCTGAAACCGGTCACCTTGCCGACAACATCATAGTCGGCAAACCGAAGCTGACACAGGATGGAGGAAGCGTTAACATCGGCCCGTCAAAGGATGCATTCTGGGGTCTTTTCCTGGAATTCGGGACCGATAAAATGCCGGCCGTACCTTTCGCCCGCCCAGCGTTCGATTTAGAGGCCAGGAATGCGCTCGACATAATAGTCGATGAATTGAAAGACGGAATCGAGAGGTTCGCGTGATGTTGGACCAAGCGTCGGCGCTACTCAAAAAGCACGAAGGATTGCGCCTAAATGAGTACGCGGACACCG
>Ga0209976_10001191_pt1 | contig 15627 bp, 12 predicted proteins | sample SumtaG_FD_182806 | JGI IMG/M metagenome (GOLD analysis project Ga0209976, IMG submission 182806) | Deep subsurface microbial communities from Indian Ocean to uncover new lineages of life (NeLLi) - Sumatra_00157 metaG (SPAdes) (version 2) | ecosystem: Environmental > Aquatic > Marine > Oceanic >...
CGCCGGAAACGTCCCTGGCCTACCTGGGTGCCTGCCTGTTTGAGGGGACCAGCATTTCCGAAGGCCGGGGTACACACGAGCCCTTCCTGGTCTGCGGGGCACCGTGGATCGACGGGCGGGGCCTGGCGGAGATGCTCAACCGCCGGAACCTGCCGGGAGCGGATTTCGAGGACATCGTCTTTACGCCCAAGTCTATCGAAGGCATGGCAACTCACCCCAAGTTCCAGGGCCAGGCCTGCGGCGGAGTGCGCCTGAAGATCACCGACCGGGAGACTTTCCAGCCTATCCATACTACGGCGGTGATGATCCACCTCATCCGCGAGAACTACCCCCACCAGTTTGCGTGGTCGGGTACCATTGACCGGCTGTGGGGTTCCGACTCTTTCCGACGCTACATTGACCACGGCCGCAGTATCGAGGCCCATCCCTCCACTTATGCAAAAGACCGGGATGCTTTCTACAGCCGACGGGAGGGGTACCTGATATACGGAGAATGATTGCCGCTGCTAACGTCAGTACCCTCGGTGAAATTCTGAATCAGTTGTAACTTTCCCAACCAGGCTATAGATTTCGCTGTTACCAAAATAGCGGGTATCCGCAGCAATGGAAGGATCATGCCCATGAGTCGCCGTAAATGGTATTTTTTCCTGCCAGCCCTGATCGCCGGTGGACTCTCCGCACAGGAGCTCACTTTCGTGACCATCAATGTCTGGTCGGGGTTGGACTATAAAGGGATCGTAAAGATGGGGGAATACGAGTCCCGGCATGTGCGCCAGGCTCGATATCGGCTGCTGGTGGAAGAGCTGCAAGCCCTTGACCCGGACGTGATCGCCGTGAACGAGGCCAATCCCCTGCCCGGCTACGTCCGGCGGCTGGCCAGGGACCTGGATTACGACTACATCTATAACGTTGGCATGTCCGGTATGAAAATAGGCTGCCTGGGCATCCCGGTCAATTTCAAGGAAGGAGATGCCATCCTGGCCAGGAAAGCGCTTAATATGAGAAAGATTGGAGCTAAACGATTATCATCGGGTGCGGGGTATATCGGCAACCTTTACTCCTTACACTTCGCCGAGTCCAACCAGGCCATTGCCGGGCGGATAAGCGTGAACGACCAGCCGGTGTTTATCGTCAATACGCACCTCCACGCCGGGCTGCCCGACGATCAGCGCTGGGAGTTGGAGCTGGAGATGATGCGGGAAGCGAGTTCCATGACGGAAGAGGAGTACGAGGCGCTGGTGGAGCGTTGGCGGGGGAGCATCGACCGACGGCAGAATGAAACGCAGAGGTTATTGGCGTGGATGCGGGCCAAGTTGCCGGAGGAAGCGCCGGTAGTGCTGATGGGGGATTTCAACGCCGGGCCGAATTCGGAGGAGATCGCCTGGGTGCGGGCGGATGATTTTGTGGATACCTGGTTGCAGGTCCATGAGCCGGATGATGCGGGCTTCACATGGGAACCGAAGGAGAATGCCAACATTCAAACCTACTATGATGTACCGGACCCGTACGATGCTGCCGTATCCATCTATGAGGAGTTGAAGGCATTGAACGGGCAGGTCTCCCGGCGCATCGATTATATCTTCGTTAAAAATATCCCCGGAGAGTACATTGTGGCGGGTGAGATTGTCCTCAACCATGCCCCGGGGAGTCAGCATCCATCTGATCATTTTGGCGTGCTGACGAAAATCCGCTTTAATCCCGAATGATTGTGGAAGAAGAAGGATGAAATACTATAGCACCCTCCTTTTATCCGCTATTGCGCTTATTGCTTTAACACTGCCTGGTCCTGTCAGCGGTGAGCCGCTTTCTTCCTCGCAAGAAAGTGCAAAACCCTACACCTTCGGATTCCTGCCTTATGCCATGTTCAGTGATGATAAAGGCTTCGGTATCGGCATCATTGTTCAATGGGATGACAAGCGCAGTCCTGATTACCAGCCCTACTACCTATCCCACCGCATCATGTTTGAACGGACCACCCGTGGTATCGGGGATTATTCCTACCGCCTGGACAGCAAGTATATCCTCCCTGCAAGTCTCCGCCTGACTTTTGAGGCCCGCTATATAGCCAGCCTGTTAGAGCCGTACCATGGTCCCGGCGGTGCCCAAACCGAATATAATTCCGAATACGTCGACATAAGAGGCAAGTACTATTACATGTACGATAAGCGCTACCTGCAGGTCAATACCCTGGTGCAGGGCTGGCTGAAGGGTGAGGAGCTCCGCTGGCTGGCAGGACTGGTCATTCTGAGGACCTGGGTGGATACTATGGACTATGCCGATAACAATCAGGGTCCCGGGGAGACGCTGCTGGCCTATCACTGGGAGAGCCTCGGCGCAGACACCGCTGGGGGCTGGGAGAACGGCCTCATGACTGGGCTGGTGTGGGACCGGCGCGATCACGAAACGTCACCCCACAAGGGCTTCTGGTCGGAAGTTCTGCTTCGCCTGGTGCCGAATATACCGGGGAACGATTTTGCCTACACCGTCCTTACTGCTACCCATCGCCAGTATGCACCCCTTTCCGAGGCGCTGACCTTTGCCTTCCGCTTCAGCGGGCGGTTCATGACCGATGGTGCCCCCTTCTTCACTATGCCCCGGCTGGACGGCTCCTTCAAGACGGAGACGGGATTGGGGGGCAATAAGACGATCCGCGGCGTCTTGTGGCAGCGAGCTGTTGGCAATCGTTTCTTTTACGGCAACCTGGAGCTGCGTTACCGCATTTTGTCCCTGTTCCGAACCGGTTATCTGGCAGGCAGCGCCTTCTATGACTTCGGTAGGACATTTGATAAGCCGCATGACAACATGTTTGAGCATGCACTTGACAAGGACCAGTGGCACCGGGGCGTGGGCATTGGGGGACGGCTGGCACCCAACGATACCTTTATCATGGCCCTCGATCTGGGCTGGGCTGTTGATGCCTCCATGGACGGCCCGGGAGTGAAAGTCTACATGGGCCTGGACTGGCTCTTCTAGCGGGCAAGGAAAGTAGAGAGCGGGATGAATCGCAAAGAGTATGGCCGCCGGACGGTGTGGTCCTGGTGCCTGTACGATTTTGGCAATTCAGCCTTCACGACCCTGGTGGTGACCTTCATCTACGCCACCTATTTCACCAAGGCCATCGCACCCGACGAGCTGTCAGGAACAGTATTGTGGTCCCGGGGCGTTACTATTACAGCTCTTACGGTGGCCCTCCTTTCACCCTTTTTGGGGGCCCTGGCGGACCGCGGGGGATACCGCAAGCTGTTCCTGGCCCTGGCCACGGCAGTCGGTGTGCTGGGCTCGATCATGCTTTATACACCCCTGTCCGGCGAGATTACCCAGGCCCTGATGTGGTTCGTCATTGCCAATATCGCCTTTGAGATGGGGTGTGTCTTTTATAACGCTTTCCTGCCCGATATCACAACCCAGGATCATATCGGCCGGGTATCTGGATACGGCTGGTCGCTGGGCTATATCGGCGGGCTAGCGGCCATGTTCATAGCAATGATCGGTTTCGTTAATCCGGAAGTGCCCTGGTTTGGCCTGACGAAGGAGGCGGGGCAGAATATCCGCGCCACCAACCTGTTGGTAGCCGGCTGGTTCGCCGTGTTCAGCATTCCTATTTTTCTATGGGTAAAGGAAGACAAGTCCCGGATCAGTCCTTCTGGGGTGCCCCTTGTCAGGGCCGCCTGGTCCCAGCTGGTGGAGACTTTCCGGCATGTCCGCCAATACCGCCAGGTGGTGCGCTTCCTCATCGCCCGCATGATATATAACGACGGCCTGGTGACCATCTTTGCCTTTGGTGCCATCTACGCTGGCGGCACCTTCGATTTCACCATAGAAGAGATAATGATCTTCGGGATTGCCCTGAATCTGGCCGCGGGTATCGGCGCCTTTCTCATGGGTTTCCTGGATGATGCCCTGGGCGGCAAGCGGACGATCCAGATAAGCCTGCTAGGTCTGATTCTGACCACCGTGCTGGCGGCACTGACCACTCACAGGCTTGTTTTCTGGATAGCCGGGATAGGCCTCGGGCTGCTCGTGGGACCTAATCAGTCGGCCAGCCGCTCCCTGATGTGCCGGTTTACCCCGCCCGATAAGGAAAATGAATTCTTCGGCTTCTTCGCGTTTTCGGGCAAAGCTACCGCTTTCATCGGCCCCTTCCTGTTCGGTCTGATGACCCAGCTGTTCAGCTCGCAAAGGGCGGGCGTATGGATAGTGGCAATCCTCTTCATAATCGGCGCCTTTATCCTCTATACGGTTGATGAGCGCGAAGGTTTGCAGGCTGCTGAACGCCCTTGACCTAAAATGTATATTCAGCAGGACGTAAGTAATCCAATAATAATCAAGCCCGGATCCTTGCCAGAAATACATCATATTGTATAGAATAATATACAATATACCATAATCTGTATAGTAATACATATACTACCCATCATGAAATACTTGAAGTCAGGCCCCAAAAAGCCCGCCAGTTGCTGACAAATTCTATTGACTTTCTCTCAATAAATAGTTATATTTAATATGCACGTTGAGAGTAGATATGAGATATATTGTAGCTATCATTGTAACCCTCCTGGTCTTTGCCATTATCATAGGCGGTAACTACAGCCGCCAGGAAGTAGTCGAGGTTTCCATTCAGCTTGAGCCTACCCCTGTTGCCCAGTCCGGGCTGGCGGAATCCGCGTTGGCTGAATACAACGGCATTCGTTCGGTCCGGCTGTCAAAAGCCGACAACCAGCTGCATATCACCTATGACAAGGCAAGGATCACAATTGAGGACCTGAACCATATCCTGATCTCCCTGGGGTATCAGCCGGTACCGGCAGGGGCAGCCAGGATACGGGCCGCTATGTAACACTTTTTCCCGATTCACTGAGGCAGCTCTCTTACAGGCGCCTGGGTTCTCCGCTCAGACGCTTTTTATTTTTTCGGGTGACATCAGCGTTAAATTCGGCTGAAACAGGCTACTGAGCAGATGTTCCTCCATAGAGCCGACGGAAGTCCTATCAAAATCTGGGCCGACCCCAACCAGGTTGAGCCGGATACCCTGCGCCAGCTGGAACGCACCTCCCGGCTGCCCTTCATCTTCAAACACCTGGCTGTCATGCCCGATGTCCACTTGGGCTTGGGGGCCACTATAGGCTGCGTCATGGCGACCACGGATGCCATCGTTCCGGCCGCGGTGGGCGTGGACATTGGCTGCGGCATGCTGGCGGTGCAGCTCCACGCAAAGGCTGACAGGCTGCCCGATTCCCTGGAACCGCTGCGCACCGCCATCGAACGCGCTATTCCGATGGGCACCGCCTGCCACCTCGACGAGCGCACCAGCAAAGGGGTCGACTTCGGTGCCCTTCGTTGCAAGGGCGCGCTCTCCGACAGGGCCGTGCGGCGGGCAGCCACCCAGGTAGGCACCCTGGGCGGCGGCAATCACTTCATCGAGCTGTGCCTCGACCCGGACGACAACGTCTGGACCATGCTGCACTCCGGCTCACGCTACATCGGCAAGACGGTGGCCGATATCTACATCCGCCGGGCCAAGGAGCTCATGCAACAGCGGAACATCAGGCTTGAGGACCCCGACCTGGCCTACCTGGACAAAGGATCGTCCGAGTTCAAGGACTACGTCCATGACCTATTCTGGTGCCAGCAGTACGCCGCCCTGAACCGCAAGACCATGTTCGACATCCTGCTGAGGGTTCTCCAGACGGTCCTGTTCCGGGATACCGATGATGAGCTGAAAGTAGTCGGCGAGGTCATTTCCTGCCATCATAATTACACCGCCCTTGAGAAGCACTTCGGCAAGCAGGTGTACGTGACCCGGAAAGGAGCGATGCGGGCGCAGCAGGGGGAGCTGGGCATCATCCCCGGCTCGATGGGGGCGAAGAGTTATATCGTACGCGGCCGGGGCAACCCCGAGTCCTACAACTCCTGCTCCCACGGTGCCGGGCGGCGCATGTCACGGACGCGGGCACGCAAGCAGTTCAGCCAGGCCGACCTTGTCGCCCAGACCGAGGGAGTTGTTTGCCGCAAGGACAAGGGTGTCCTCGACGAAGCACCCGCCGCCTACAAGGATATCGACGAGGTAATGGCCCACCAGGCCGACCTGGTGGAGGTGGTGACCTCACTGAAGCAGGTGCTGTGCGCGAAAGGGTGAATCAACTTAGCGAAAGAAACCGAGCGTAAGTGCAAAAGACCATTTTCCTGGTAGAAGACAACGAGCAATATGCGGAAGTAATCAGGCTCCACCTGGAGCAAGCCGGTCACAAGATTCACATTGCCCATGATGGGGAAACTGCGCTTCAGAGCGTCGGGGGAATAAAGCCGGACATCATCTTTCTTGACGTAATGCTGCCCGGCATTGACGGGATCACTATTTGCGCAAAGCTTAAGGGCGATCCCGATCTAAAGGCTATCCCGGTAGTCATGCTCACCGGCCGGACGGCAGTGAAGGATGTAGATGAGGCCTTGAGGGCCGGTGCCGAGGATTACATCAGCAAGCTGGACGATATTGAGACAATCTGGGCGCAAATTGACGAGAAGATCGAGCGCTATGCGTAAAGATCGGCTGGCCCCCAGGATGGCACACAACCAGCATATCTCAGGGAAAAAAAGTCTTGACAGGGGGGGGGGAAGCTCCAGTGGAAAACTCAGGCAGCTCATTTAGGGGTGAAATCCTGTTTTTCAGGTGAGCCTTGAAGTCACAGGATTTGCCTGTTACCTTTCAATAAGGGTCTTCGCCCATTTAGCGACGTTTAGAACACAGCATCTAGAGTATGCATTACGCTATATCACTATTTCCGATCTAATAGCCCATGAATTCTTCAGGTAACGAAAAGACTGACAACCTGGAGGCGTTTCTCAGCCCCGATGGGGTGGCGGTCGTCGGCGCTTCCCGCGATCCCGAGAAATTGGGACATGGGATTCTGAGTAATATCCTGGCCTCCGGCTATAAGGGCAACGTCTACCCGGTCAATCCCAAGACCGACGAGGTTCTTGGCCTGCCGTCCTACCCCAGCGTTAAAGATATTCCCGGTAAGCTCGACCTGGCGGTCATTGTCATCCCGGAACGCTTTGTGCCGGACGCGCTGCGCGAATGCGGTGAAAAAGGACTCAAAGCGGTTATCGTCATTACAGCCGGATTTGGAGAAACCGGTGTGGAAGGCGTTCACCGGGAACAGGAAATCACCGCCATTGCCAGCGAGTACGGCTTGCGTGTTATCGGGCCAAACTGTCTCGGGGTCATCGATACCTTTTGCCCCATCAACGCCTCCTTTGCCGCCAGCATGCCCGATCAGGGTAACATTGCCTTCATGTCGCAATCCGGTGCGCTGTGCACCGCGGTGCTGGACCTGGCCGTCGCCGAGGGGATCGGCTTCTCACGATTCGTGAGTCTCGGCAACAAGGCCGACGTTGACGAAGCGGCGCTGCTGCTGAAGTGGAAGGACGATGAACACACCGCAGTTGTGCTGGCCTATATCGAGGGCTTGCCCGATGGGCGTGAATTCATCGACGTGGCCCGGCAGGTATCAGCCCGGAAACCGGTGGTGGCACTCAAATCGGGTACGACGGAAGCGGGCTCGAAAGCAGTGTCCAGCCACACCGGAAGCCTGGCCGGCTCGGAGCATGCCTATGAGGCAGCCTTCCAGAAAGCCGGTGTGCTGCGGGCCGAATCATTGCAGGATATCTTTGATTGGGGCCTGGCATTTGCCTATCAGCCACTCCTGGAAGGGCCGTATATTGCCATTGTAACCAACGCCGGCGGCCCGGGCATCCTGGCGACGGACGGGTTGGAACGGGCCGGCCTTCACCTGGCCCAGCTCGAAGCCGGGACGGTTCAGACCTTGCGCGATGGGTTACCGGTAGCGGCCAACGTTTACAATCCTATCGACGTGCTGGGAGACGCGGGCGCTGACCGCTATGCACTGGCATTGAAGGCGGCTCTCGAGGATCCGAATATCCACGGTGTCATAGTAATTCTGACGCCCCAGGTGATGACCGAGATCACCGAGACGGCGGAATTGGTTTCTGATCTGGCAAGCCAATATGATAAACCTATCATCGGCTGCTTTATGGGTGAAGCGAAAATACGCGCAGGGGCTGATATTCTCAACCGCAATCGAGTGCCTAATTTTATTTCACCTGACCGGGCGGTAAGTGCGCTACGGGCAATGTGGCACTATCGCCAATACCTGAGTCAACCCCAGACGGAACCCGACGAATTTGACGTTAACCGTGAAGAGGTTCAGCGAATTCTGAACGAAGTCCGCGCCGACGGCCGCCTGACCCTGGGGGAAACGGAAGCAAGGGGCGTTATCGCGGCGTATGGAATTCCACTGCCCAAGTCCACGCTGGCGCACACCAGCGAAGAGGCCATCGAGATTGCGGAGGACATCGGATTCCCGGTCGCACTGAAGATTGCTTCCCCAGACATCCTTCACAAATCGGATGTCGGCGGTATCAAGTTAGATCTCCATGATGCGGATGACGTGCGTGATGCGTTTGATCTCATCATGTATCGCTGCCTGAAGCATATGCCGGACGCGGAAATCTGGGGGACCCTGGTTCAGGAGATGGTCAATCCGGGCAAGGAAGTGATCGTTGGAATGAGCCATGATCCACAGTTCGGCCCGTTGATCCTGTTTGGACTGGGCGGCATATACGTAGAAGTCTTGAAGGATGTCGCCTTCCGCCTGGCACCGATAACGGAGCGCGAAGCCGATGCGATGATCAATGAGATTCGAGCCGCTCCCCTGTTGCGTGGCGTGCGGGGAGAAAAACGATCCGACGTGAAGGCTATCACTGAGATTATTCAGCGTGTGTCACAGCTGGTGATGGAGTTTCCGGAGATTGTTGAACTGGACATAAATCCCCTGGTAGTTCATAACCAGGGGGCTATCGCCCTGGATGCCCGGTTGTCTATTGAACAACGCGATTCTTAAACCGGTGATCTGTCTGTCAGCGCAACAGACTTTTGAATTTGGCTGATTTCATACCGGCCAGTAGAAGGAGCTCAAAATGACCTCACTCTTTGTTGTCTCCACCATGACCTTCAGTGGTAAGACGGCGTTAGTAGCCGGCCTGCTGCAGCATCTGCGCCAGGACGGCTATAAAGTCGGCTATCTGAAACCGATAAGTGCCACACCAACCGTTTCCGGGAGACAGCTGGCCGACACAGATGCTCAATTTATCAAACAGACCTTTGACCTGGCCGCCCCTTTGAGCAAAATTGTTCCAGTGGAGCTCACGGCCTCGGCCGTCGAGAAAGCCTGGCGTGATAAAACCGATCTGCCGGCCCGGGTCAAAACCGTTTTTGACGAGCTAAGTGCGGATGCCGATATCCTGATCGTGGAAGGGGGAGGCAACCTGGGCGAGGGGAGTATGTTCGGTCTGTCGGCACCCGAGATTGCTACCTTACTTGACCTGCCGAGCCTGGTGGTGAGCCGCTATACCCACCGATTGGTCGGAGACGACATACTAAAGGCCCGTCATATCCTGGGGGATCGTCTGGTCGGAGCCGTAGTGAATGCAGTACCGCGCCGCGAACGTGAGCTGTTCTCGGATACGGTCGTGCCGATTCTGGAGGAACATGGTGTGCCAATCCTGGGATTGCTTCCCCGACAACGCCTGCTAACGGCAGCAACCGTCCGCGAACTGGCCGACGGGATCAACGGCAAGATCCTGGCCGGCGAAGAGCATACCGATGCCCTGGTGGAGAACCTGAGCGTCGGGGCCATGGGTGTGGACAACGCCCTGACTCACTTCCGGCGTAAGCCGAACAAGGCCGTTATCACCGGGGGCGACCGGTCAGATATCCACCTGGCAGCCCTGGAGACCTCAACCCGCTGTCTGATCCTGACCGGAGGCCTGCATCCCAGTCCGCAGATTATCACGCAGGCTGAAGCAAAAGGCGTTCCGATTATCTTGTCGCATCAGTCCACGCTGGAGACGGTGGAGACGATCAACCAGTTCTTCGGGCGCACGCGCTTCCACGAAGCCAAGAAGCTTGAACTGTTCCAGCAGATCCTGGAAACCAACTTCGACTTTGCCCGGCTGTACCAGGCACTGGACATCGGATCGTAGGCGGCCAACTGGTCTCCCCCATGCCCCTCAGCGATTAAGAATCCCCACTCTCCTTTCGATAAAGCGGGGATTCTTCTCGCAAGTGAGTATGTATCTGCCCGTATCAGGCAGCCATCGGAGTCCACTTCTGGTCACTTTTGGCGCTCTCCAGGACGGTCTCGATGAAGATCATGCCGCGGAGACCGTCGTCAACACCGGGGAAGTCCAGGGCCAGGGGATCGGGCTTTTCCCCTGCCAGTTGGGCGCGCAGCGTGTCGGTGAAGTTGCAGTAGATGTTAGCGAAAGCCTCGATAAAGGCTTCCGGGTGGCCGAATGGCAGTCGTGAAGCCCTACCGGCGGCAGGACTTTTCTCATCAATGTAATCATTGCCCCGGCGCCAGACAATGGAGGGACCATCCTGTTCCCGGATATACAGGTAGTTGGGATTCTCCTGGTGCCAATCCAGGCCTTTCTTCTCGCCATAGACCCAGATAGCCAGGTTATTCTCATCGCCCATGGCGATCTGGCTTGCGTGCAGGATGCCCTTGGCCCCGGTCTCAAACTTAAGCAGGCAATTACCGTCATCCTCTAGCCGGCGATCCTTGACAAAGGTCGTCAGGTCGGCGCAGATGTGGCTGATCCTTAACCCGGTGATGTATTCGGCCAGGTTCTCGGCGTGGGTGCCTATATCGCCCATGCAGCCGGAGGCGCCGATCTGCTCCGGGTTGGTGCGCCACGAAGCTTGCTTGTTCCCGGTCGTCTCCAGAGCCCGGTTGAGCCATCCCTGGGGATATTGCACCACGATCTTGCGGATTTTACCGAGGTCCCCCTGCCGGACGATGTCCCTGGCCAGCTTGACCATAGGATAGCCGGTGTAGTTGTGGGTCAGGGCGAACAACTTGCCCGATTGCTTGACAACCTCCACCAGCTGCCGGGCCTCGTCGACGGTCATCGTCATGGGTTTGTCACAGACTACGTGGAAGCCGGCCTCCAGGAAATCCTTTGCCACGGCAAAATGCCAGTCGTTGGTCGTGACGATCGACACGAAATCGATGCGTTCCCCTTCGGGGAGCTGCTTTTCACCCTCGATCATCTCATGATAGCTGCCGTAGACCCGGTCCTCATCGAGGTAGAGCTCATTGCCGGTTTCCCTGGACTTCTCCGGATCCCGACTGAAGACCCCCGCTACAATATCAATACCTCCATCCAGGCGGGCCGCCTTCCGGTGAACATCACCGATAAACGAACCGGGTCCCCCGCCGACCATGCCCATCTTCAGCTTGCGGTCGAGTTTCATAGCTGCTCCTTCCTGTATATGATTCAACGTGGACGACATGGCTGATTTGCCCGTCCATGAATTGATTTTATTGGAGAATACTCTATTTAAAGATAAGACAGCTAATACTGCCTGGACAACACTATCGAATAGGATTTTCTTAGTAAACATCCTTAAATTATATAGAAATCAAAAACGTTATTAAGGAGTTCTTCCATGATGAATCGCCGCGAATTTATAAAACGTTCATCACAGATTGTCGGGGGCATAGGTCTGGTTAACCTGGCAGGTATACCGCTGTTCGCCGCATCGAAGGAGCCGCTGTTCAGAATATCGTTGGCCGAGTGGTCGCTGAACGGCGCCCTTTTTTCCGGTAATCTCGATCATCTTGACTTTGCCAGAACTACCATAAAGGACTATGGCATCGAAGCCGTCGAATACGTCAACCAGTTCTTCTTCGAGAAAGCCAATGACCAGGCCTACCTGCGCGAGATGAAGAAACGTGCCGAGGGGGAAGGTGTCCGCAACCTGCTGATCATGTGCGACGACGAGGGCCAGCTGGGCGATCCCGACGATAAAAAGCGTACGCAAACGGTTGAGAACCATTACAAGTGGGTCGAGGCGGCCAAATTCCTCGGCTGCCATTCGATCCGGGTCAACGCCGCCAGCGCCGGCAGCTACGACGAGCAGATGAAGCTGGCCGCCGACGGGCTGTGCCGTCTGGTCGAGTTCGGCGACCAACATGATATCAACGTCATCGTTGAAAACCACGGCGGGCTCTCCAGCAACGGCCAGTGGCTTACCGGTGTGATGAAGCTGGTGGACCACCCGCGCTGCGGCACCCTGCCCGACTTCGGCAACTTCAGTGTCAGCCCCGAGGAGGAATATGACCGCTATAAGGGTGTTGAGGAACTGATGCCGTATGCGAAAGCCGTTAGCGCCAAATCGAACGACTTCGATGAGAATGGCAATGAGACCGCCACCGATTACCTGCGGATGATGAAGATCGTACTGGACGCAGGTTATCGCGGCTACGTCGGCATCGAGTACGAGGGCCCGAATCTGAGCGCGCCGGAAGGAATCATCGCCACTAAGAAACTGCTGGAACGGGTACGGGAGCAGTTGGCCGCGGCGTACGAGTAGCATAGATAACATACCCGCTGAGCGGCCATTAAAGGTTAGTCTCCAGGGTTATTAACCCATTTGTCCGTCAACCGACGGATTGACCCACCGGTTCCGCCTTCATTCCTCGCTGTCATCGCGAATCCCCGACCGAAGCGTCGGGGGTGTGGCGATCTCAATAGCAACGGGGACAAGACCAACGAGATTGCCACGTTCGCTCCTTACGTCGCTCCCTCGCAATGACAGGTCTGGAAAGAATATGGGAAACAATGATGATTTCTACCTGATTATGCCAGGGGATGTCCTGATCAGACCATATCACTTTACTTATGAAGATTTCCAGCTTATATTTCAACGTCAGGCTGTCGCTAGTAGGCAGCCATACTTCAACCCAAACCAAACAACGGGAGGCAACCATGCGCAATCCGGTCATCTATCTGGTTTTACTGGCAGCCCTGGGACTGGTAGCCTGCGAGCAGAAGGTGGACGTTGCAGCGGAGGAGGAAACCATCAAGACGGCTATTCGAAATGAAACGAATGCTTTTGATGATAATGACTATGAGCGTCTAGCTGCAGCCTGGGTCCATGAGCCCTACGTGGGACATGCGAGAATGAATGGGAGTAAGGTTGGATGGGATTCTCTAAGTGTAGCGTTTAAGAACTTTATTGAATTAAAAAACAAAGAGCCGGATAAATATAGAGTGAAGGAACGCACCCAATCAAATTTCGACATCTACCTCGACGGTAATGCTGCGTTTGTCATCCACGACGAAAGTGGGGAAGGCATATGGGCAGGTGAAGAATTTTCATTTGATATTAAGTTAGTTAAGCATCTGGAAAAAAAAGACGGGGAATGGAAACTAGTGGCCGTATTTTGATGGAGTAACGCAATCTATACACCCCGCTTGATGCGATAATTGACTGACTGCCCGGCTCCCGGCTTAATTCAGCTTAGCCCACGGTTTTAACCGTGGGAGTGAAGAGACAGAATAGCATATGCAATCCCTTCAGGGGTTTACTCCGCCACCTAGCGCCTGCTAAAGCCAACACAATATTATATCAAAACCTGTGTGTTTGCGTTTTAATATAGCACATGGACCTGTCCATCGTTATACCGGCTTTTGAGGAGAGCGGGAAGATAGCCCGGGACATTGAAGCGGCGGCAGCATTCCTCAAGGGCGAAAACCTGAGCGGTGAGATCATTGTCGTGGATGACGGCAGCCGGGATGACACCGCCGCCACCGCAAAGGAAACCAATATCCCCCCGGACGTGCATCTTAACGTCATCCGCTGCGATCCCCACCGGGGCAAGGGCTATGCTGTCCGCACCGGCATGGCGGCGTCAAAGGGCGAATATGTGATGTTCGCTGACAGCGGTGACTGCGTGCCCTATGAAAACGCCCTGCGCGGGCTGGATATGCTGAAAAGCGGGGTTTGTGAACTGGCGCACGGGTCCAGAAAACTGCGGGAGAGCAGCATTCAACAACGTCAGGCCTGGTACCGGTACATCCTTTCCCGGGTTTTCCGGTGGGTAGTCATCCGGGCAATGAAATTACCTGCCGGACTCACCGACACCCAATGTGGCTTCAAGATGTACCGGGGCGATGTGGCGCGCACGTTATATGGCGCCTGCATCACCGACGGTTTCATGTTCGACGTGGAGATCATCATGCGGGCTAGCAGAGCGGGCTACCGCATCAGGGAATTCCCCATCGAGTGGACCTCCGACCGCGACAGCCGGCTATCGCTGGTACGAAGCTCCTGGCGGGTCCTGCTGGAGCTGCTGACGATCAGGCGCACCCTGGGCTGAAAATAAAATTAGGAGTCTAAACATGAGTATCGCTGTTACCCGGAGCCTAGTGGGCAGCATGCTGGCGGTTACCTGGCTGCTATCGCTCCAGTGTTCAATCCGCCCGCCTGCTGAACCGCCAGAGGCCACTTATCGACCTCTGGTCCGCGTAGTGGATCTGAATGTAGGGGAGTCGCAGGTGGTTGAACTGCATGACGGATCGAAGGCCACTGTGCAGCTGCTCCAGATCCGGGAGATGCTTGATTCGTTGCGCCAGGCCGTGCGCCGGGCCGAAGTCCAGGTCGAGGTGAACGGTCAGACGGCCACTCTGGTCTCGGCCAACTATAATCTACCCCAGACCGTTGCCGGGGTACAGATTGATTGCCCCGTCACCAAGGGCTATGCAGCACAGGCCTACTCAAGTTATCTGGAGCCGTCGGACAATGTGTGGGGCCTGGCCAGGGACGCCCGCCTGCGCCTCTGGCCGGCCGGATCGCCCCTCATCGCCGCCGGCACGTTTGTCTGTCCCGTCCGGCAGCGCTGGTTCGCCAGCGCCACCCAGATGGCCAACGAGCCGACCTTTGTTGACGGCGGCGAAGACCCTGCCAACAAAAACATCTACTACCACTACGGCCTGGACTTTGGCGGCGCCGAGGGGCTGGTAGAGGTGGTTGCCGCCACCGACGGCATTGTCGTTTCCTCCGGCAAAGCCGGCCTGAAGGGCGAACACCCGCCGGTGGACACGCGCTACGACGTTGTGTATATCCTCGACCGGCGCGGTTGGTATTACCGCTACAGCCACCTGAAACAGATCGATCCGGGCATCGTGCCCGGCACCCGAGTGAAGGCGGGGCAGCGGCTTGGCCTGCTGGGAAAGGAAGGTGACAGCGGCGGCTGGTCGCACCTGCACTTCGACATCTGCGCCGTTCAACCCTCCGGCCAATGGGGTGTCCATGACGCCTACGCCTTCGCCTGGGAGGCCTATCAGCGCCAGTACCGGCCCCGGCTCATCGCCGTAGCCCGGCCCCACCATGTCGCCTGGACCGGTGAGACTGTGATGCTGGACGGCACCCGCTCCTGGAGCCGGTCCGGTTCAGTTGCCCGCTATGAATGGCTTCTGTCTGACGGAAACACTACCGCCGGCGCACAAGTGGCACGCAGCTACGACCGGCCCGGGGCCTACAGTGAGATCCTGAAAATCACCGACAGTGAGGGGAGCATTGATTATGACTTCGCTGTGGTTAATGTTGTCGATAAGGACCGTCCTGACGAGCTGCCGCTCACCATCCATGCTTGCTTTTACCCGACCACCGGCATCCAGCCCGGTGATGAGGTTACCTTCAAGGTGCGGACCTTCCGCACCACCCACGATCAGGAGTTGTGGGACTTCGGCGATGAT
>Ga0209976_10001195_pt1 | contig 15578 bp, 15 predicted proteins | sample SumtaG_FD_182806 | JGI IMG/M metagenome (GOLD analysis project Ga0209976, IMG submission 182806) | Deep subsurface microbial communities from Indian Ocean to uncover new lineages of life (NeLLi) - Sumatra_00157 metaG (SPAdes) (version 2) | ecosystem: Environmental > Aquatic > Marine > Oceanic >...
AACAAAACATCCAAATGCCATTGTAATTGACCTTTTTGTAAATCACAGTTGCGTAACAATTCATTATGATGAATCCCGGGATTCTTCAGGATTTGATTTATTATGTTTAAACGGTTTTCATTTTCAAAGATATCAGTGAGGGTTAAATAAGAATTTCCTTGTTGGATATAACTTCTTCTTATTATATAGCTTCTATACTCCTTTAACGTAAGTACTGTCAGAGTTGATATTAATAAAATCGCTGTTATTAGAAGAGAAATGATAATTGATTCGAAATTTTCTCTTTCCCTAAAGGTTGGTTCTTCATATACATCAATAAACTGAATTAAAATGATTAACAATAAAATTAAAGAAAAAATTATGAGTAAGGATTTCACTATATAGAAGTAATTGACTTTTCTTACCTGTTTATTATTTTTCAATTTCATATTTCGAGTCATTTCTCTTTAATTTAATGGTTGGGAACATAAAAGATACTATATTTTTATACTCTATAAAGATATCTCCATATTTAGCTTTTAACGCAATATCTTCAATCTTGCCTAAGATTATATACGCTAACACTTCACCGATCCAAGTATAGAATATAACAGTATAACCTCTAAGATGAAAGGGATTAAATTCGACAACGGGTGTTGTCTGAAAAACTATTAATGTCATTCCAAAGGTCATAAGAATGAAAGCAAGATATTGAGGGTGTCTCATATATTTATATGGTCCGGTTCGAATCAGGTGCTTTCTATGAGTCAATTGGAATATTAATGAGTAAATAAAGAGCCAGAAACCAAATATAATAAAATAAATACCATGATTTCCCAATAAAAAATAAAAGTCATTTTGTAGCATTTTGGGGTATTGAAAGAAAAATATTAAGTAAGTTATTAATGGAACACTCATTAAGCCTCTCCATATGGATAAACAGGGTACGTATTGAAAAATTGGGATGAATATTGAAGAAATTCTCGTAGTAATGACCTCAATTTTTCTTTTAATTTTACTTCTTTTAAAATTCATCCTTGGTTTCCATAATATTAATACGATTGTTCTTTTTCAATTTTATCTCTTTTTAATTTCAAGAATGGAACCATAAAAGATGCATTATTTGTATAGTCTAAGAATTCATCACCATATTTAGCTTTCAATGCAAAATCTTCAATTTTTCCTAAAATTATGTATGCTAATACTTCGCCAATCCAAATATAAAGCAAAACAGTATTGCCATTAATATTATATAAATTAAAATTGAAAATTGGACTCGTCTGAAAAGCCACTAAAGTCATTCCAAAAGTCATAATAATAAACGCAATATATTGGGGGTGCCTAACGTATTTATATGGTCCGTTTTGAATTAAGCGTTTTCTGTGAGTTAATTGATATATTAGAGAATAAATATAAAATATGAAACCACAAATTATAATATAAATTCCCTCAGCCCTAAATAAGAATTTCATGTCATAAACTAGAATTCCAGGGTTTTGAAAAAAGAATCCTAAATAAGTTATTAATGGTACACTCATGATACCAAACCATATAGCAGTGCAAGGCACGTATTGGAAAATTGGAATTAGAATAGAAGAAAAACTCGTAAAAATTGAACTTATTTTAGTTTTAATTTTACTTTTATTAATAATCATTAAGATCCACAATTTAATTTTTAGTTTTATTTACTAAAAATGAAATCAATCTATTTATAAGGGTTTAAGGTGCACTTTTAGAACTAAACAAGATAATGAAATTACAACTTATTTATTTTGAGAAGGGTTATTATCAACCTTGGATTTCTTTTGTATTTTTTCTGATTTGTCGATCTCAACCTCCTCTTCCTCTTTTTTATAGGGCTTTGAGGGTTTAGAGGGATCAAAGGGCTCATTACAGACCCAACACACATTTTCAAGCTTGGTTAATTCTTCAGAGCATTTAATACAATAAAGAGCACTACAGTTTGGGCATATATAATTTATTCTCGATACATCTCCTTTACATACTAAGCAAATTTTCTTCTCTCTATGAAATGTAACATCTTCCTCTGTAATATTATCAGGTCTTTTAGTCAATCTAAACAATGATTCTTCAATTTTAACCTCTTTTTTAGGTGTTTTTTCTTTAGGTTTCTCACGTTCTTCTCTTAATCCTAAATATAAAAAACAATAACTTATGAAAACTAGGACATTGAGGATGGTGAAAAGGATTGCAGAAGGTAAAAAAGTAAAAAGTGCCATAGAAGTTATATACAATGAGAAAGCAATTGTTAAAAAAGTGTACTTCTTTTTTAATATACCCTTTAATTGAATAACCTTATAAATTAATCCAATTAGAAACAATGGAAAACTAACAAATATGATGCTTTGAATAATAAAAAAGGGGGAACCAATAACCATGGGTGGAAAATGAGCTATTTCACCTGGATCTTGAGAGAGAATTACTCTAATTGAACCTAAGGGGTCTAAAAAAAGAAAAACTTCAAGTAAGGCACCTAATAAAAAGCTATAAACCAAAATATATTTCTTGTATTTAGGGATGATTAGTTCACTTAAAATGTAAGCCACACTTATACTAATAGGACCATTCCAAACATGACTTAATATAGCTAGGATTTCCTTATTAGGGAAATTACTCCCTGTCAAGAAAATTGTTAAAAAATCAAAAAATGGTCCTAAATAAACAAGAGTCATAAAAATAATCATTATTCCTGCGAAAAAAAGAAGTTTCACTTGTCTTTTTATTGATTCATAAATCAACCTTAAACTAAAAGTATAACCAATAATCCATACAGAAATAATTGATATGAAACTTATCCAACCTTCTAATGAAAGCAAGTGAAACACCAAATCAAATTATTTTTTATATAAGTTAATTTTACTACAATTATTTAATAACGTTATTATGCAATTTTCGTTTCATGTTGACTAGATGAAATCACCTAAAAAGAGATTGTTTTAGAGTATAGATTTCAAAATAAATTATATAAAATGAAGGAGGAATATTTTTTTTAAGGATCAATTGTTATTTATCCTTTTTTAAAAATTTAATATCTACTGCTTCATCACCAGCTTTTTGTGGTCTAACCGGTTTAGTTTCATCAAAAGGCTCATTACAGACCCAACACATGTTTTCTAAATTGCTTAATGCTTCAGAACAATTGACACAATAAAGAGTATTACATTTTGGGCACATATAATTTACTCTTGACACATCTCCTTTACACACCACGCAAATCTTCCTTTCTAAATGAAAAGATATCTCTTCTTCGGTTACTTTCACCCGTTTTATGCGTCTCTCAGGTTCTTTTCTCAGCCCTAAATAAGCAAAAATAAAATTACTCATGGCACCAACTCTTACTAATACTAATATTAATCCTGAAGTTAAACTGTCTAACAAACCAAAAATTACAACAAAGATAACCGATATTGACAAGAACAAGAATTTTTTCCGAATAACACCTTCGGATTTAAATGCTTTTCGCAAATAACCAAATCCTGCGAAACCTAAAAGAATAAGAAAATTGAGTAATCCTAAGAAACTTGATAAGCTAGTGGGGTCTAACCCTGCTTTATGAATAAACCCGGTCTCTGGAGGTTCAATGAAGATAACAGATCCTAAAGGATCCAAAATTGTTCCAAGTATTAGAAAAACCACATATGCTAAAAAAGGAGAAAGAAAATACCACTTCTTCTTAGGAGATAATAATTCTGAGGCAATGTAATACAGAAATAATCCTGCAATGGGTGCTGGTATCCACATTAAATAAACATATACTACTTTATTGATACTATTGCCTGTTATGAGGACTGAAAAAAACTCTATCACAATTGAAATCCATGCTAGAGCAATAATCATTAAACCAATACTATATATGGTTAGGAGTCTAATTCTTAATTTCCTTGATTTAAAAAACAAAAATAATCCAAGACTTAAACCTAAAATTACAATACTAAATGTTGACAAACCTATGAGCCAATCATTAGAAGAAAAATCAACCAATCTTAAATCACCTTTTTGAATATTTAAAATAAAATATTTTTTTTTTCGGATTTACATTGGTAATAGCTATATATAAACTAGTATAAAAAACTATTTTTTTCAGTTTTTTTTGAAGAAATTCTGGAGACAAATAATTATATGTGAATAAATATTTCATTAAAAAACTTAAAATCTCTATTTTAAAAAGAGATTTTAAATCATTATCTTGAACTTTTATATATTTGTTGATTATGGTTTATTCTGATAATGATTGGAAAGATAGTGTTCCTCATATTCCTCCAGAATATGGTAAAAACAAGCATAATGTGGTGTTTGATCAACATTCACATACCAAATTCAGTGATGGCGCACTTACGATTAAACAAAATGTTGAGTGGCATATAGCAATGGGATATAATGCTCTAGCTATAACTGATCATAATAACATGCGTCATTTAGAAAAAGTTGATAAAGTTAGAAAGGAATACGCTGAAAAAGGTATTATAATCATTAGTGGAATTGAATGGACTACTGATAGAATTCATTTAAATTTTCTAGGTATCTCAAATTGGGATCGCAAAATCTCGTATAAAACTTCTGATGAGCAAATTATTGATGCAATCAATAAGGCTAAAGACAAGGGAGCTATTGTGGTGTGTAATCATATCCCATGGAGTTTATATGAATACAATATGAAAAATCATCCTTCTCGTGATACTCTAATGGAATGGGGGATAGATTTTATTGAAATTATTAATGATGATTCTAAACCTGAAAATGTATATGATCATGAGTCTTTTGATTTTTGTAATGAGCATGAAAATGAGGTTGGAATGATATCAGGAACAGATATGCATACTCCAGAAGGTTTAGCAGGAGGAGGAGTACGTGGTTGGACTTTTATGAATTTAAAAGAATTTACCGAAGAAACTTTATTAGAAGAATTAGGTAAGAAACGTACAAAAATTATCTATTCTAAAACTCCCTATCTAGATCCAGGTATTCATTAATAATCTTAAAGATTTTCTGATGAAATTGGTGTTCTAAAAATAATTAAAATACAAATATTAAATATTAATAATTATTAGAATAAGGGATTAATAGATGGTACAAACCGTTAAAATTCCGTGGGCTGCTTGGTATGGGGATGAGGATTATGCTCTTGAATTTCCAGACTCATGGGATGTAAAAATTTTTAATATGAAAAATGCTATAGAAGTATCCGTTGAAGAAATCAGAGATGCTTTAAACAATCCAATTGGAACTTCATCACTCATTGAACTGGCTAAAGGAAAGCAAAATGCAATTATCGTTGTTGAAGATATTTCAAGACCCTCTCCAATGGAAAATATCTTGAATATCATCTTAAATCTATTAAATACTGCAGGGATTGACGATGAAAAAATTACTATCTTAGTTGCTCTTGGTGCTCATCGTCCTATGCATAGACAAGATTTCATTAAAAAGATAGGATTAAGTATTGTAGATAGGGTTAATATTGAAAACCACCATCCTTATGAAAATTTAATATGTATGGGTGTTTCTGAGAAAGGAACACCAATCTATCTAAACAAAACTTACTATAATGCGGATTTAAAAATTGCTATTGGAACTGTCCTTCCTCATCCACTAGCAGGATTTGGTGGGGGAGCTAAGATTATATTACCGGGAATATGTGGAATTCAAACCCTCGAAGCAAATCATCAAGCAGGTGTTCGTGGTATAGGAGGAGGAATTGGATTTATAACAGAATTAAGAAAAGATATCGAAGATGTATGCACAAAGGTTGGATTGGACTTCTCAATTAATGTCGTATCAACTTTGAAAAGAGGAATTGCAGGAGTTTTTCCTGGCCATTTTATAGATGCTCATAGAAAAGCAATTGAGTTAACGAAAGAAGTATATTCAACAGAAATGCCTCCAGATTTAAATTTAGATATAGGTTTCTTCAATCTCTATCCAGAGGATACTGAGTTAAACCAATTTACAAAAGGTTTTAACTTATTATTGAGTTCTAGGAATTTTATAAAAGTGAAGGGTGCTGTCGTGTTGTTAACAGCGTGTAGTGAAGGGAGAGGATTTCACTCACTGTTAGGTGAAACGGGAGCTAGATTATATCAAAATTGGGGTGACTCAATACTTTTCAAGGGAAAATTAAAGAGTAAAACATTTGGTATCTTTTCTCCTAATCTTAATCAAGCAGATATAAAGCATTTTCTTCCTTCAAGGACGATATTTCGAAAAGACTTTAATGAAATGGTAACAGCTCTAGAAGAACAATATGGAACATCTCCAAAAGTAGGTATTTTCCCCTGTAGTAATCAATTACATAAATAATTATCCAAAAGTGCAAATTTTACTCGATTATTATTGTAGAGAAAAGATTTTCTGCTAATTTTTTTACTTCTATTAAGCTTTTTGACTTATTTGGGACATCAACTATTGGTTTACCCCTTAATTCAAATTCAGTTATCACATTATCTTCCGGGATTTCAGCTAATAGAGGCAGTTTTAATTCTTTGAGTTTTTTTTTAATTTGATTTGTATTCCCTTTAACTCTATTTAGAATTAAACCCATTTTTTTATATTGAGTAAATTTTTTAGCACTTTCTCGTATAGCAGCAGCAGTATCAATGCTTCTTAATGAAATATCTGAAACAATTAAAAGAATATCAACAGTTTCTATTACCATGCGATTGATTTGTTCAAGTCCCGCTTCACAATCAATTAAAACTATGTCAAAATCTTTAGAAATTGAGCCAATTACTTTCCTTAAAAGAGTATTTGAAGGGCAAAAACATCCAGGTCCCTCAGGTTGACCTATAGAAAATAAACTAAAATCTTTATTTTCAGTAATAGCACTATATACTTCGAAATCAATATTTTCTGCTACTTTTTCAAAGTCTTCCGCCTTTGTTAAAATTTCATCTATAACTTCTGTCCTCAACTTCTCAAGACTTTTTTCTGGAACTAAATTTACCATATGACTTAAGTGAGGATGCGTAGGATCAGCATCAATTAAAAGTATTTTAAAATCATATCTTTTTGAAATACTCTTTGCTAAGAGGGTCGTTATAAGAGTTTTACCCGAACCGCCCTTTCCAACAACTGAAACTGTTAATGGTTTTTCATAATACTTTTTTTCTTTCATAATAGTTAAAATTCTATGATATTATTTCTCAATTTTTTCTCTTTCAACCAATACTTGTTTAATTTTATAACATTCTTCTTGGTAAGGACAAATCTCACATCCCCAATCATACTCACAATCAATTCTTTTCTCCCAATTTTCTATTTTCTTTAACCATTCTTCATTTTCTTGATTAAATAGATCTGAAGTAATTTTTATGAATTCTCGTATTGAGTCGGTGTAAGAATTAATAAAGAGAATTTCCATAGAATCTATCAACTCTTTAAACTGTTGTCTATATAAGTAAAAAATAGCATTTCCTAAAAATTTAAAAGAAAAATTATTTTGAATCGATTTATGGCTTATTCTACACCAAAATCTTCGGGGTATTGTGCGAATTAAAAAACCTTCTATTCCATTAGATAAAAAACTAAATTGTTTAAGGGAGTGAACTTGTTTTTGCGAAAATGAACTTCCAGTAATTATTATGAATAATCCAAAGTCTACAGAGGATCCCTTAATCTCTGCAATTTCAGGGCCAATTAAAGTAATTCTCCCGTCGTGTATCAAAGACAAAGAACTAGGATCAGATGTTGGATATATTAATGAAAATGATTTTTTATTTATACCTCCTAACTCTAATTTAGTCTCGTCTTGAAGTATAATATGTTTATATGCATGTAATTCAACTTTAATATTATAGGTTTTAAGTTCTTTAAGATAGAGTGATTTTTGCATATAAATAGTTACTTTCTTTCCTCTGATAGCTTCTTTATTAATAAGCTCCTGGATTTTAACTAAAGTATTTTTAATTTGCACAGAGGATTTTACACGTTTTTATTTTTTTATATTGGTAAAAGATATTGATACACAGAGATTAAAGTGCTTTTCGAACTAATTCGGCAAGATCATATGATTTAATTTCATTATTTTCTATATTGGATTTAAATTGATTCAAACAGAAAGGACATGATGATACAATAGCATCAGCGTTAGTTTTTTTCGCTTCTTGAATTCTTTCATTTCCAGCAAAATTAGATAATTCCTTAAAAGCTGATCTAACTCCACCACCAGATCCGCAGCACCATGCATTATGTCTGTTTCGATCCATTTCTTTTAATATTATTCCCGGGATTTTTTTTAAAATTTCTCTTGGTGCTTCATATAAACCCATATGACGACCTATATGGCAGGGATCATGATATGTTATTTTCATTTCAACTGAATTTTTAAATTCTAATTCTCCTTTCTCCTCCTTTTGAAGTAAAAATTCAGGTAGATGAATAATTTCAATTTCATGCTCAATTCCAAATTTCATGGGGTATGTTTCTTTTAGAGTTCGATAACATCCAGCACAAGAGGTTATTATTTTTTCAATCCCCTCATTTTTTAGATTAGTTATATTAGTCTCAGCAATTTTCCTAGCTTTTTCTGTTTGACCTGTCATATACATTGGAGAACCACAACAAAATTCATCTTTTAGTATTCTAAAATCAACTTGAAGTGAATTTAATAGTTCAGCTGTAGCAATAGCGATGGTTTTTTCTCGATAACTTGCAGTACAGCCTACAAAATATGCCAATTTTGCATCTTGAATTTGATGTATATTTGAGGTTATCCAATTTGTTCTATTTTTATGTTCTTCCATGTAAGGATTATGTTGTTCCATGATATGTTCAGTGTATTTAATTTGCTCAGGCATTGGGCCAAATCCTTCTTGAACAGCCTCTTCTCTCATTGCCATTAGCCATTCACCCGCATAATGGTGAATTTCTGGAATTTGGCATTGCTGCATACAAGCTAAACACATAGTACAGGAATAAAATATTTCTGCTAAATTATGAGTCCATTTTAACCGTTCAGAATTGAGTCCCCATGAGAGTAAATTTTTCCCTCCTAAATAATACGCTTCAAAGTTTCCAAATTCACCAGAAGGACAAATTCGAGACCATCCTTTTTCCTGATATGCTGTTCGACAGGTGCCACATTTCCCACATTGATAAAGAATATCTTTATAGTATTCTAAACCTTTATTTCTCTCAAGTTCTAATTTATCTGGTACAGTTGTAATTAATGATATTCCTTTTCCTTCAATATATTTAATTTTTTCTTCTTTTGTAATATTAATCATCTCCTATTCCTTGTCCGGGATTCATTATATTATTAGGATCAAGAAATTTCTTTATTTTTCCAATTAGTTCCCTTGTTGTTGGGAGAGTTTTCTCTTTATAATATTGAACGATCCATTTTGGAGGTTTGTACATAATAACTCCATCTAATTTCTGAACAGCATCATGAATCTCTTTTAGAATTACTCTTGTTTTTTCAATATCTTCTTGATCATTTTTATTAAAATTCACATTTGTTCGAGTCACGCAATAATGACCACCAAACATAATTCTACAGTAATATTGTGGTGCTTTTCCATATTTCAGGCAAATTTCTCTTGATAAATTATAATATTTTACAATATTTCGAGTTGAATTATAACAACCAATCCATTCTCCTCCACCTCCTCTTGAAAAATTCCAACATCCCCAAAATTGAATAGGATTTTCGCCTCCTGTCGCTGGGAAAATATGTCCTATTACACCTCGCATTTGTTCAGGAAAGTTAGCTAATTGTCTTTCAGCAGTTAAAGGTTCAACATTATGTTCTCTACAAATCGTTTTAATCGCATCACACTGTGCTTTATGTTGTTCTTCTGTATATGCTTGAGTAGTTATCAGCCCTAAGAAATCAGGTAACCCAAGCGCAACTGGATCTTTTGCTACACTTTTTTCATCAAAACCTTGCAGAGATTGTGCCCAACCCATATTTATCATTACGAGATCAACAATACCTAAACCAGTTTTTGATAATTTAAGCATCATGGGGACTCCTTCTTCCATTGTTATTGCAAATGGGAGAAAATCTTTTCTGTATGGTAATCTGGGCCATAATTTAATTGCTGCTTTTGTAACAATTCCTGTATTACCTTCCCATCCTATAAATAATCCAGTAAGATCTGGTAAGGGTTGTCTACCGTACCAATAGCCAGTTAAACTACATGATCCAGTTCTTATTAGTTCTCCGGTAGGTAATACTACTTCCAAACCATTAGTAAATTCTGCTCCTGTTCCACCAAGCATACCAAGGTCAAACATTCCATAACATAAACATGAAGGAACAACCCCCGTGCCAGGTGGAGAGAAAGTTATTCCGGCTCTGAAATTGGGATGATTAAGATCAAGATAACCTTTTAAATCTGCCCAAGTTATTCCGCCTTCAACTATAACATACATATCATCTTCATTTACTTCAATTACACGATTCATTCGACGTAAATCAACAACCATTCCACCTTTTCGAGGTGTTGCAATCGAACCAAAATTAATCCCTGAGACCCATGGTACCACTGGAATTCTATATTTATTTGCTATTTTTACAATTTCTTGGACCTCTATTGCCTTTTCAGGCATGATTACGAAATCACATTTTCCTTCAGGCTCTGCGGTTATAAAATCGTAATGGTATAAGAATTGTATCTCTGGTTGATCAGAGACGTATTTATCTCCAACAATCTTTCTTAATTCCTCAATTACTTCTCCATTATTCATTTTTATTTCACTCCTTAGATTATCTTAAATTTTACATTATATATTTTTGATATTGATCAATTTCTTACAATAAGGTTTGAGAAAACATTTTAATTTTATTTTTTATGGACTTAGTTGAAGCAAATCTTTTATCTCCAACATCAAACTCTATTAAAAGCATTGGAATTCCAAGTTCATCTTTAAGTGCTTCTCTTAATAATTGTGGAAAAGACCCAAATTGCTTACACGCTAAACTTTGGGTGTAGATAAAACAATCTGCGCTAAATTCTTTTGCTAAATTTAGGCAATTTTCAAGAGAAGCATAATAGAAATCAGTGGATTGCTTCACCATTGGCCAACCCATAGCTTTTACTGCCATGCCATAAAATAATGAATCTATGTCAGATGTGGTGTTTATTGGTTCTGAAAAATTATAATTGAAAATATCAAAGAGTATACTCATACCTAACTCTCGGTCCAACCATTCACAAAGAGACATATCAAAATATGTAACCATATAAGGCCAAATAGATCTTATTTTTTCTTCGCCGCCATGATGTTGTTTTTTTCTATATCTATCTTTTACTATTTCTAGTACTTCTTCATAAAAAGATAAATTTTCTTGAGTTCCAGATATTTGAATGAACGTCCCCGCAGACACGGCATTATAAATATTAGAAATAGGGCTAGGAGTAGCTTTAATTAATTCGAATATTTCCAATCTAATTTGTTGTACTCGGTTTTCAATTTCGATATGTTCTTTCATCTTCTCAAAATCTGGTTCTTGACCGATTACTCTTCCAAGTTCAAATAAACTATTCTTAATCTGCTCAGCGTAGTATTTATAACCACTTTGATCCCTTCGAAATGGCATATCTGCTATAATTAGAGGGATTTTTTTCTCTAAATTGAAAAAGGGATATGATGCACAAGTATTATCACATGGAGCTGTAGGTGTAAAAATAGCATCAAATTTAAATAGATCATCCAATGTCATCCCCATTGGTCCTCTTTGTGCTGTACATGTATGAAAGGGATGCCCCCAATTTAACATTATATCATAATATCTTTCTACACCATCTAATAATAATGTAGCTAAGTAATAACCAGTTCCTTCAAGACATACAGGAACACATTCAAAACAAGAAAGATATTCTGAAGGAATAGCAAAATGGTACCCAACTATTGGTAACCCATTACGTGCTTTTTCAAGGGTTCTCTTTAAAACAGATTTCACTTTTTCCAGAGCAATTCTTAATTCGGGGATTCCGTTTTTAGGAAGGATTCCTTCAACCAATTCGTGGGTTGTTGATAAAGATTCATATAACATCCTTGTCGGGATAATTCGATTTTCTAATTGTTGACTTTTTTCCATTATTTTTCACTTTATACGTCTAAACATTATTATATTTTAAGATATCATTTCAAGAAATGCTTCGATCCTTGTCTGCATTCTTGTTGTATCCACTTGATAAAATTCCCTATCCATGTTAAGAATGGGAATATCTAATTCCTTCAATTCATGAATTAACATCATATTTTCACATCCAGAAAGATCACAGTTATTTATCCTTTGTAAAATAACTCCATCGATCTTTGCATTATTAATTTCTTTTTTCAAAAACTCTAACCTTCTAATATGATCATCCATCATTCTCGGACAAGATATTCTATAATAAACTCTCTTTACAATACTCTCTAAGAGATTGTTCCCCTCATCCATTTTTACATCAGTTAAGAAGTTTCGAGTTCCAAAACATAAAAAATCAGATACTAACATTGCTCCAGTATTCTCAATGAGTTCAGTGAAAGTTATATCATCAACTTCACTACCAATTAACATAATTCGCTTTGTTTTGGCATTAATTCCTACTTTTTTTTTCAAAACATTTACTATCCTCTTTAACTCATTATTAGCAAGTTCTTTGGGGATTGATGCGTTCGCCATTGAAATTTGCAAAGCTTCACTTCCAGTAAGTTTAGGAGCATCAAGAATTCTTAATTTGTGGATTTCTCTTAGGAGATATCGGTTTTCATTATGAATTTCTATTGCTTTTATAAGATCATCATCTGTAATTGTTCTCTTGATGAAGTTCTTTTCAAGTTTTTCTTTAAATTCCACTATTTCTTTTTTATACCATTTAAATCCTTCATCTGTTATAACATGAGGTAAAGCTGTAAAAAATCGAGGAACTGATTTTGTAAATCCTTTTCTTCTAAAAACTTTTAAATCAAATAATTCAAACATTCGTCGAGAATGATCACATGAATTACAGATAAGGAGTCCGTCTAAAAAGTCATACATTCCTCTCATAGCCATATCTAGAGTAGCTCTAACAAAAGAACAGGTAAACCTCACCATATAAATATCTGCTAAATCCGTATCTTCATGACCAGTGGCTCTAATTCTGAAAGGTAATAAGTCGGCGGCATATAATAATTCTTCAGGGATATACGTACAATAATGGCCGATAACTTTCTTATTATTTTCTTGCCATTCTGTTATATATGGATTGATTATAGTATTTGAAATTTTTAAAAATGGATCCTCTTGTAAACTCATGAAAAAACCTCATTAATTGTTTTTATAAATGTCATGCTTTCCTATCATTATGGTTTTTGCCCACTTTATGGTAGTAATATATGATCCTTTAATTTTTATTTTTCCCGAAACAATATACTTTAATAATTTCATTAATCCAATTATATTGTTTTTCAATCGAACAATATTGCTGAAAACTTGAAGAATTTTATCTTCCCTAACTGTTATGATAACTTTGGAGATAGGATTTTTAGCTTTTTCAACATTACACTCAAAATTTTTTCTATCTATGCTTAGAATAAATGTAATATATTCATCTATCTCTTTAAAATACAATTCTATCTCATTACCTGCTCTTTTACCAATTTTTTTGAACGCTTTATCAGAGCCAAATAAATCAATCAGCATTTTTGCTAATCTAGCTATGGTGAGAACCTTCGTTTCATTAATCAATTTTTCTGCTTTAACTAGATTATTAATGGATTTTATGGATTCTTTTTGATTTATTATTACCACCTGTTATATGAATTATTAATAATTAGATCTTGAAATTCGAATCTATTTTCGTTTGGATTCCTCATTTAAATCGTTTTTAGATTCTTTTTTTTAGGACAATATTAACTTTCCTCATATGGTTCAAAATTACTACAGATTGAATCCTTTTCTAAATATTTATTCTTAATTTGACAGTGAAATATCTCTTCATTATAATAAAGACAATTACTGCATGAAAAAAGATGGTTTCTTAACTTTTTTTTTATTTCCTTTAATTTTTCGGGATAAGTTCCCTTACTCAATATCATCTTAAGTTTATCATATGAGGTTGCTGTTATTTTACAATAGATGATATTTGGGGTGGGAGGATTCCATATATGGATTAAAGAAGTGTTAGATAAATTCTTAGAATTAATACTCGGGTTGTTATATCCACACCCACATGCATTTTTCCTTAGCATGTTTCCACATTCAGGACAGAAATCAACCAATACGCTATATTCACCTTCAGATGTATATAATAGAACATAATTAAATAAATATTCTATATTTCCTTGATAAAAATTTTTTACCTTTTCAGCTCATTTACATTCAAATAATTAGAGATTCACACTTCTGTTAAAAAATTTTGCTGAAAGAAAGATCTTCTCAAATTTATTATTATCTTCTTTATTCCCCTAACTAAATGTATTAAATTAATATATTAGTAGCTGAAATTTGGTGTAAATTTTAGTGGTGCTACATTCATGTGGTAAGGTTGATGGATTTTTACCTGATTTAGTAGATGCGGGACTTACATGTATTCAATCTTTAGAAGCAACTGCAGGTGTAGACCTTTCTGGACTTAAAGAAAGTTTAGGGGATTGTCTATGCTTTATGGGGGGTTTAGATTCATCTGGCACTTTAACATTTGGAACCACGCAAGAGGTTAAAGATGATGTAATAAAATGCTTAAAAGCGGCAGGCCATGGTGGAGGATATTTTGTTGGTCCGAGTCATGATATTATCAATATGCCTTGGAAAAATGTCTTGGCAATGAGAAAGGCTATAGAAAAATATAGAAGATACCCTTTGCAATTTTAATGTATGTTGTTTAATTTATTTAATAATAAGGATGTATAAATGATGAGTAGCTATAAAGAGGATATAAATGAAGCAAAAGAGCGTTTAAAAGCATGGTGGGATCATGAAATAACAGATAGACCATGTATAATCTATTGGACACCTCGTCCAGAAAGTAAATATTATAAAGTGGAGGATATTGTAGAATACTTTCTGCCTTTTTTTTTAGCTAAAAACTGGGATTCATTTGAACAAGCTTTAGAGTCTTTTGAAAACACTTTAAAAATATATTATTTTGGTGCTGAAAATATCCCTCGGTTTTTTCCCAATTACGGTCCAGGAATCATGGCTTCTGTGTTTGGTGCGGTGCCAACTTATCAATCAGGGACGGTATGGTTCAAAAAAGAAACAACTGTAGAAAAAATAGTACCTTTACTAGAAAATATAAAATTAGATAGAAATAATCCTTGGTATGATCGGTTGCTTCGCATTACTGAATATGCAGCAAAAAGAGGTGGAAAAGAATATTCTATAGCATTGACGGATCTTGGGGGTGTAATGGACATTCTTTCTTCATTTCTGGGTCCTACTAATATCATCTTAACGATGAAAAGAAAACCAGAAATTATCGATACTTGCCGAGCGATTATTCTTGAGAAACTGTTGAGAGTTTATGATGATTTACAATCAATAATTGAACAATATGGAGATGGTTGTAGTAGTTGGATTCCTATATGGTGCCATAAAAGATGGTATCCAATTCAGTGTGATTTTAGTGCTATGCTTTCCCCTACATATTTCAAAAGGTTTG
>Ga0209976_10001196_pt1 | contig 15571 bp, 14 predicted proteins | sample SumtaG_FD_182806 | JGI IMG/M metagenome (GOLD analysis project Ga0209976, IMG submission 182806) | Deep subsurface microbial communities from Indian Ocean to uncover new lineages of life (NeLLi) - Sumatra_00157 metaG (SPAdes) (version 2) | ecosystem: Environmental > Aquatic > Marine > Oceanic >...
GTAAACATCATCTCTCAGTTTTTTAAACTGATTATAACTTAAGCAAAATCCCCATTGTTTTTTATAATAAGAGGTTAGATAGGGGATAGCGTCCGGTTGATCAGAAAGTGTATAAAGATGCTTCTTCAATTCTGACAAACGAACCCTTTTTTTTATAGGAGCACTATAATTTAAAACATGAAGATTTGATTTTTTAAAATCAATAATTTTTTTGCCTCTAGAGTTTTTCACATACGCATCTTTAATATTCCACTCTTCTGGAATAATCCAGTCAAAAACCTTTGTGCCAGAAGGAACGTTGTGTATCTTTATCGGCACAATTTTTTTTATAACTTTTAAAGTATCACGCAAGCCATCACCTGTAATGCTCCGACAAATAGGATAGAGTTTTTCTATTAGCTGGTACATTTCTTGACCGACTTTTCTCGAGTCTAATTTTGCAATAATATCCTTTTTCATAACAGGTTTTTAACAGTCTGCTTTTCAGATTTATACATTTCTTTTAGCGACACAATTTTTTCTTTAGGTAATTTTAATCTTTTTTCAAGGAAATTTTTAATTGCAGAGTCATGGTTAATTGGAGCAATCCAGATTAAATCTACAGGCCTTTTTTTTAATGAATCTGGATTTTCAACAGGCCTTTTACTCCCTAAAAGATATTTGCCGTATTTTGCTACATCTCCATCAAAGAAACGTGGCTGCCTTTTCCAATTAAACATTAAAAAATAAGGGTAAGCGCCATAAATTCCTATACTTTTATGCTGTTCTTGCTGTTCATCGATAATTTTTTGCATTCTTTGAATTATCCGATTGCATAATAACACATAGTTATCAAATAATTTCTTTTCTTTTAAAATGTTTTTTTTATGAGGGTTTTTTATCATAGTTTTTTTTAATTTCACTTTTCCCCAGATATAAAACATCCAACCATAATTTGCCTTTTTATGCTGAACAGAAGTTAATCCAAGTTTTTTATAAATATAGGACAAGCTTCTAATTGTGAAATAGTTATAATGTTCATGGTTTAAAAGCGATAAATCTCCGATCGATAAGCCAACTTCACAATTTGGCACAGCAGTAAATATTATTCCATTCGGCTTTATGCACGATTTTAGTCCTTGTAAAAATTTTACGGGATTTTTTATATGTTCAAGAATACCATGAGTGAAGATAACATCAAACTTTCCATTTATTTTCTTAGGGTTAAAAAAATCATTTATAATTTCTATATTATATTCTTCAGCGCCAATCTTAGATATAGGATCTGGCTCGACACCTAAACAACGACCAGCCCCTTTAAGCTTTAATAAATGTAGCAAATAGCCCTTATTACAGCCAATCTCTAAAAAACTTTTACCTTTAATCTTCTTTGGTTTTAGACTAGATGACAATGCATTTATAACATCGTCAGCCCAAGCCTTACCAAAAGATCCCTCGCCGAGAGGCGTAGATAGCGAAGAACCATTCTCATAGGCTCTTTTATTCCATAAATCCACTTCTGAGCTAGTCTTTTGAGAAATAAGAGCCAACGCTTTATTGAAAGAAAGGGTAAATGGTAAAAAGTGAGGGAAATTTAGCACACTTGAGGAATCCTGCATTCCAATATGAAAGGGAAGCTTATTGAAATGCAGTTTATTTATTGTCTTGCCTCTTTTTACAGGCTTTTTTATTAGCGAGTAAATATTTTTTCTAAGCATTTTTTTTGCAACGGTAAAAACATCTCTGCAGTGGATAACAATAATTTTCCCATTGCCTAATTTAGATTCTTTTAAGAGTTTTTTTCTTTTCATTTCTCTATATAATCTAGAAAGATCAGTTATAGGATTTATTTCTAAATCTCGTACATAATAACGATAATTGGCATCATATTTTTTATTCTTGTTAATTATCTGGCCCTTAAATCGCTTATAATATCTATAAGGAACTCCAAAATTCTCTTCTACATAATGGATAAAAGTAAACAAAAACTCAGATAGTCCAAACAAAACTATTGCGGTGTTACGTTGCCACATTCTTTCAAATACAGAATTCTTGCCAAACGAATTTAAGCTTAAATTTTTTGTAAAAAAACGAGCATCTTTTCCTACCGCTGCTACCGAGAAAAGAGGGTGAACGCTTCTTATTGCTTTATCTCTATTTCTAAGCCGCTCTGTCAATATGCCAAGTGTTGATTTAGTCAGATTTACGTTAAAATTCTCTTTTTTCGTAAAACTATAACTAAAGGTGGGCACTATTACTGTTCCTTTTCCTCCCACCACTTCTAAAAAAACGTCAATGAAAGAATCAAGAAAATCATTTAAGTTTTTAATATCTCCAAGCTTGCCTAACCGGGATAAATCTGAATGTACAAATATTGTTTCTTCTTCTTTAATTCCCGCTTTTCTTAGAGCTTTTAAGATGTCTTCTTTATATATATTCTTCTCAGCATGTTTTAACACAGCTCTAGCCATTTTTAACCTTCTTATCAGCTGCAATCTTTACAATATCTTTAAATGTTTTTATATCTTCAATTTCTTTAATGCTGAAATTTATGCCTAGCTCTTTTTCAATCTCGCTTATAAGTAGAAGATGACTAAATGAATCCCATTCCTCTTGAGTTTCTCTTGAAAATTCATCAGAGATGTCTGTAGGCTTAATTTGCAGAACTTTCGCCATTAATTTTTTTAATTTATTCATCTATAACCACCTTTATAAACTTTGGAAACTCATACTCAGATTTTTTTAAATCCTTACTCCAGCTTTCTTGCCTGTTTTTTTTACTTGATAAATAGAAGCCACAGCTCTTGTAAAAATCCTTAGCTGGTACATTCTTTTGAGTAGGAATAAATTCTCCTATAAGAGAATTAATCTTGTTCTTTTTAGCCTTTTGAATGATAAAAGCCATAATGGCTTTTTCAATATTCCTTCCTAAAACACGACATGATAATAAAAAGGAGTCAATTAGCCATTTTTTAGTTTTCTTGTACTCTTTAATGATCACCACTCCAGTAATTCCACTATCACCAAACTTGTCATTAACTTTTGCTGAAAAGACTAAATGATTTTTACTCTTAGCAAATTTTCTAATACCCTCTTCTAAATATCTTCGAGTAGTTAAATTAAACTGATTAGTTTTCTGAGTTAATTGAGATATTCTGGGAATAGTAAATGAGTTAGCAGGAGAAATAGTTACTTTAATTTTCAATCCCTTTAAAAATTGAGAAATATCCGTTGCGCTTTCTTCAACCTTCCGCCTTTTTCTTTGATCTGCATACATTTTCCCTTTTTCTTTATCCTCTACAGAGATCTGCAGTGTATTAAAATCATTGATTTTCATCAATGTTTCTACATATTCACTAGGATTATCTGGGAGATCAACTACCAAGACTTCAGGTAAAGCTTGTTTTACAATTTCACGATTAACCTCATCGTCATCTATAAAAACTAAACTATCTAAGCCAATATTTATTTCTTTAGCAATCTTCTCTAAGTTGCTTGCCTTGTCTTGCCAATTAATCACAATAGAGGCAAAATGCTTTTCTTTTAATAGCATATGTGGATGTTTTTTCAGAACTTTCAGAGCGTCTCTGGGGTTATTTCTACTATTGATAGCTAAGATTATTCCTCTTTCAAACAAATTAAGCAGGTATTTCTGAAACTCTAAAAAGGGCCGACCTTCAGGCGTCGGACCTAGCTTTATTCCTCTCAAACCATCTTCACCAATGATTCCTCCCCAAAGGGTGTTATCTAAATCCAAAACAATACACTTTTTACTCAGCGACATAATTGGCTTAATAAAAGCCATATATTCTTCGCAAAGATGAGGCAAATACTCAAATCCAATTTTAATATCCCCCAGATAATACATTTTTGAGTCTAAAATGTTAAACTTCCCATATTTAGAGCAGAATGACTCAAAGTCAAAAACAAAGACCTGAGAGTCATTTTTATATTTAACTGCCAACTCTCGATTTATCGCCATGATCATTTCAATAAATCCAAAGCTTTGCTTATTTTCTAAAATACCTAGAGCAGAATAAGTTGGAACTTCAAAATTATGAAGAACGATTTTACCTGAAATCTGTCCAGAAAGAGTATTTATTAAGGAATATATTTCCTTAAGCCTTTTATCTTTAATTTTCTTTCTTTCTTTTTCTGAAAGCTTATAAGGAAAGAAATAATTTTCTCCTAATAGATTCTTTATATCAATAGAAATTATTACCAAGTCTGGGTCCAATTTATATAAAGCACTTTTCTTGTTAAGAATTTTTTGTGAATATTGATTATAAGGCGCGAGATAAAACTTACATGTAATTCCTAAGTTAAAACATTTAACTCTTAAGATTTCCTTAATTCCTGTTATTGTTGAGCTCGACAGGATGGCGATTTTTATCTTTTTACCGCTTTCTAGCTTTCTCTTATTTGATTCAACTTCTTTGTTAGCTGAGATATATTCAGCCACACTTTTTAATTTTTCTAAGTTTTTTTGTCTAGCCATTTTTTGTTTTTACTCCTAGGGCAAAAGCTATCGCATTTCTTTTGGTATGAGATAGACTTATGATTACTTTTATGTTTTTAGTTTTGACTGAACTTATTTTAACGCTTGGAGCCCCTTTTTTGTCATTCAGAATCTCTATTTCTCTCGGACTAGCTTTTACAGAAAATTGACTTAGGGCTTTCATTATCGCTTCCTTGCCTGCAAACCTTACAGCTAGACAAAAAGACGGATCTGATCTTTTCAGACAATGCTTTATTTCTTTAGGGGTGTAGATTTTTTTGAAAAAACTTTTATTATTGGTAATATCTAGTTTACGAAATCTTTCTACCTCTTCTATATCTACGCCAATACTTAAATTCTCTAATAAGTCAATTTGACCTTTGTTCATAAATGATTAAATTAAAAGTTTATTTATTTGGTTTTAAATTAATTGACACAAACACTTTTTTCTTAATACCCTTACTTCCTGGCCTGGCAGGAATAATAGCAATTATTTCTCTCATTTACTTATTTTCCTGAAAAGCAATATATTTAGCTAAGACTTTCTTAGTTAGGCCTCTCATCTTAATTTTACCTTCTTCAATCCAAATTACTTCATCACAAATCTTTCTTACCTGCTCGGCACTGTGGCTTACCAAAATTGCGGTATTTTTAGGATTCTTAATATAATTCTTCATAAATTTTAAACATTTCTTTCGAAAACTAATATCACCCACTGCCAAGACCTCATCAATTAATAGAATATCTGGCTCTACAAAGATTGATACTGAAAAAGCCAATCTGGCCACCATACCAGAAGAATAATGTTTTATCGGATGATCCATAAAATCCTTTAATTCAGAGAATCTCACTATTTCCGGATAAACTTCTTTAATCCGACTCTTACTTAACCCCAAGATTGAACCATATAAATAAACATTTTCCTTGCCAGTTAATTCTCCGTGGAAACCCGCTCCCAATTCTAACAATCCAGCTATCTTTCCGTTAATCAAGATTTCTCCACTATTCGGATAAGTAATCCTAGCAATCAATTTTAAAATTGTTGTTTTACCAGCCCCATTGCTTCCAATAATTCCTATTGCCTTTCCCTTTTTAATCGTAAATGATACCTCATCTAAAGCTTTAAACTGTAGTCTCTGAAAGCCTTTACCAGTAGCAATTGTCCCTAGCCATTCCCTAAAATTGGGCTGGTACTTACCACCTTTAAAATATTTTTTAGCCACTTTTTTAAACTCAATAGCTGTTTCTGTCATAAAACATCAACGATATATCTTTCAATTCTCTTAAACACAAAATATGACAATAACATCAAAACTACAGAAAATCCTAAAGAAATACCTAAATAAGTGAAACTAGGAATTTCATGAAACAGGAAAATTGACCGGTAGCCTTCAACCACCCCTGTTACTGGATTGATATAAAACAACGCTTTGTATTTAGTTTGTAAAGTTCTGACCGAATAAATAATTGGCGAAGCATACATGCCAATCTGAATCAAAAAAGGCCAGACAAACTCCAGGTCTCTAAATATGACTGTAATACTCGAAGCAAATAAGCTTAGAGCTATTCCCAATAATATCTGAATTAATAAAATTAGCGGCATAAACACCGCATGCCAAGAAAGCGGGATTTTGTAAACTGCTAATAAAATAAACATCATCACACCAGCAATCGCAAAATCAATTAAGGAGGTTACCACTGTAGCCAAAGGAATTACTTCCCTAGGGAAATATATTTTAGAAATCAATCCATGGTTATTAATTAAACTAGTAGCCGAAACCCTGACCGATCTAGCAATAAATGTCCAGGCAGCCAAAGCAATAAAAGAAAAAGCTGGATAGGGAACACCACCTGAAGAAACTTTCAAGAACCTAGAGAAAATCACAGTAAAAATCCCCGTTATTACTAATGGTTGGATAATTGCCCACATAATTCCCACAGAAGTTTGTCGATATCTGGCTTTTAAATCTCGCCACACAAAAATCGTTATCAAGTTACGGAATTGCCACAACTCTTTAAACTGTTTAGGCAGTGACGGCAAAATCGCACTATTTATTCTCATAATCTATTTTTCTTATACCACTCCACAAATCTTTCTAATCCCTCACTCAATGAAGTCTTCGGTTGCCAGCCCAGCATTTTCTTAGCCTTGTTAATATCCGCATAAGTCCGTTTCACATCAGCCGGATGCCTGGATTCCTCTTTGATCTTGGCTTTTTTACCACAAGCCTCTTCTACTAATTTAATAAACTCACTTAACTTCACTGGCTGATTATTCCCTAAATTAAATACCTCAAACTTAAACGGTTTTTCTACTGCCTTGATTATTCCCTCCACAATATCATTTATATAGGTATAATCCCGACTACTTGAACCGTCTCCAAAGCGAGTAATAGCCTCTTCCTTTAAAATCTTTTTAGTAAATAAATACGGTGCCATATCTGGCCTGCCCTTAGGCCCGTAAACCGTAAAAAACCTCAGCACCGTCATTTGCATATCATAGAGATATGAGTAGGTATAACATAAAGCCTCAGCTCCTTTTTTAGTGGCTGCATATGGGCTGACTGGTTCATTCACCGGATCATTTTCAGAAAAAGGTATTTTTTCCTGATTGCCATAAACGCTACTAGAAGAGCCAAAAATAAACCGTTTTATCTTGAATTTTCTAGCCATTTCTAAAAGACTCAGTGTGCCTTTCACATTAACTTTCTCATAAAGCAGGGGATTGGCAATTGATGATCTCACTCCTGCCCTAGCCGCCAAATGAATAATCAGATCAATCTCATTTTCTTTAAAAACCATCTCCAGCCTCTTTGGATCTACAATATCCACCTTATACTGCCTAAAATTCTTGTTCTTTAAAAACGCCTCTACATTTTCCTCTTTCCATTTGGGATTATAAAAATCATTAAAATCATCTACGCCCATTACCTTATAGTTTTCCTTCAGCAATCTCTTGGTCAAATGAGAGCCAATAAATCCAGCATGGCCTGTTACCAGAATTGTCAGCGGTTTTTTACTGCTCATCCTTAAGTCTTTTCTCAAAATAAGCAATAGTTTTCTCTAAGCCCCTACTAAAGCTTACTTTCGGCCTCCAATCCAACATTTTCTTAGCCTTACTAATATCTGGCTTTCTTCTGGTTGGGTCATCTTCAGGTAGATCTTCATAAACAATCTTTGACTTTGACTTAGTGGCTCTTTTTACCTTATTAGCCAGTTCCAGAATCGTAAACTCATCTGGATTGCCAATATTAAACACCTTACCCCGAGCCTTTTTATTAAACATAACCTTTTTAATCACTGTCACTAAATCACTTACATAGCAAAAACTCCTAGTCTGCTTTCCCCGACCATAAACTGTTATCTCTTTTCCCTTCAAGGCCTGTAAAATGAAATTAACAATCGCTCTGCCATCTCTAAGATCCATTTTTGGGCCATAAGTATTAAAAATTCGCACAGTCCTTACATCTACATCAAACTTCCTTAAATAAATCATTGATAAAGCTTCAGCAAATCTTTTGCTTTCATCATAACAAGCCCTGACTCCTCGCGGATTAACATTACCCCAATAATCTTCTGTCTGCGGATGCACCTTCGGGTCTCCATAAACTTCCGAGGTAGAAGCCAATAAAAACCTCGCCTTCTTCTTTCTCGCTAATCTTAAAAGCCTTCTGGTGCCTAAAGAATTAACATCCATAGTTTCCAAGGGGTAAGCCATGTAAGAAATCGGGCTTTTGCTGTTAGGGCTAGCCGGACTAGCTAAGTGAAAGATAAAATCAATCTCCTCATCCTTAATCATATCCGGCAATTTCCTAATAACATCTGTCTTAACCAGCATAAAATTACTATTCTCCATAAACTCTTCTACATTTTCTCTTGAGCCAGTTAGAAAATTATCCACACAAATCACTCTATACCCATCCTTTAGCAAGCTCTCACATAAATGAGAGCCAATAAATCCTGCTCCTCCAGAGACTAAGGCTGTACCTTTACTGCTCATATGGCTAATTCTAACACTACTTCAATTTTTTTAGTATACTTCAAACAAGGTAAGCTCATGCTAAAAAAAACCTCACCTCTATTAATCTATTTTATCCTGGCAGTTTTTATAAAACAATTAGTCTGGGCTTTTATTGTGCCTCTCTGGCATTTCCCTGACGAACAAGCTCATTTTGCCCAATTACAGAATATTGCTGAACCCAGAGTTCCAGAACAGATTCAAGCTGGCAGCACTAGCCTAGAAATTACCCAAAGCCAAAAGATTCTTCATGTTTTAAGAGATGAGCGGGGCAATAATGACTATACTTTCCGCCCTGAATTTAACCTTGAATACTCTGATAGCTACTTCGGTCCAGACGAGCATCAAATTCTTGAGCTGCCCTCTGAATCAAGGCAGGATCCTGGCATTAGCGAAGCCACATCCTATCCACCCCTCTATTACTGGCTTGGCAGTCTTTTTTACCGCCTAGCTTATTCTGGCAATCTAATTGACAGAGTCTTTGCCGCCAGAATCTTTTCTGTCATTATCACCACCCTAGCTGCCTACTATGCCTACCTTATTGGTAAAAGAATATTTTCTTCAGAATCAAAGGCCATTGCTCTAGGTATTTTAGTTAGTTTCCAGCCCATGTTTTCCTTTGTTGGCGCTGGTGTTAGCTCTGACCCTTTTTACAACCTGATTTACACCAGCTTTATTTACTATCTTTTAGTTGCCTTTCAATCTAAAAAACTCAGCCTTAAACAACTTTTAACCCTTCTCACAGTCTTGATTATCGGCCTTTTATCCAAACAGCAAATGATTATTGCCTTACCCGCCTTACTAATTTTGCTCATCCCCAAACTTAGTCCATTGATAAAAAAATTGTCTCCCAAACAATGGTTAACAGCCAGTCTAGCCCTCATTTTTATTGGTTACTTGACTTATCAGCTGGGTGAAACCTGGCGAATTTATGGTTTTCTAGCTGCCGGGCCTGAGAATCAGAGTTTGTCTTTCTCATCTCATCTTCTTTGGACCATCAGGCACACTATTGCTGAAGTTCTTCCTTGGTACTGGGGAGTTTTCAAATGGCTGGGGGTGGTTTTGCCCAACATTGTCAGAAGAATCCAAATGCGACTCTTAATCCTGGCTATTATTCCCATCTTCATCTTTACCAAAGATCTAATCACTGCTAAAAGACTCAAAAAATTATCTAAGCTGAATAAAAACATTCTTTTTCTTTTAACCATTGCTGGTGTTTATTTTCTTGGCCTGACTATCTGGGACTATTTATTCAGAATTAACTATAACTTCTCTTTCGGCATTCAGGGCCGTTACTATTTCCCCACTATTGTTGCCCACATGGCCTTACTTTTAATCGGCATCAATCTTCTGCCTAAGATTCTTAAAAAGCTTTTCTGGCTATTAACTCCTCTTTGGTGGTTAGTTTTACACTTTATTGGTCTCCTTACTGTTTCCCAAGCCTACTATGACACCTCTAGCTTAAAAGCTTTTATTATCCAAGCCAGTCAATACAAGCCTTACTGGATTAAAGGTTGGCCTGTGACTGTTTTACTAGCACTTCTACTTTTTAGCCAACTAATTTTATTTATCCACTACTGTTTAACTGTATCTTCCCAGAAAAAAGTTAAAGCGAATTCTTAGCAAATCAGCTAAGCTTAATATTACATCTCTAAATATTTTTACCTTGGTTTGTTCATCATTTTTCCAACTAACCGGTACTTCCATCACCCATTTTTTATTCCGGTGAGCCAGGAACAAAATCTCTGCATCAAACCCCCATCTTTTAATTGTCATTTGTTTAAATAATTCTTTTGCCGTCTTTGTCTTAAACAACTTAAAACCACAGGTAAAATCAGAAATATCCAAGCCTAATATTAAATTGCTGATATTAGTAAACCGTTTCCCTAACCACTCTCTCCATCTAGCTTGGCGTTTAATAATCCGCGCTCCTTTCATTTTTCTGGTTCCAATTACTAAGTCAGCCCCTTTTTCTATAAATGGATAAAACAAGGCCAGGCTGGACAAGGAAACAGAGAAATCAATGTCTGTCATCAAAACTAGTTCCTTTTTAGCTTTTAAAACTCCTTGTTTAACTGCATAGCCTTTGCCTTGGTTTTTAGAGTAGGTAATCAGTCTCATCCGGGGATAATTCTTAATGGCTTTTTTTACCATCTCCTCAGTTTTATCAGTTGAGCCATCATTGATAAAAATAAACTCCCAGTTTTTTTGTTTTTGATAATAATCCTGACAGGTTTTAAAATTATCTAAGAAACGATCACTTTCGTTATAAACCGGAATTATTACCGACAAACTTTCCATAATTAAGCTTCAGATCTATCTAAAGTTTAGTATACTTTACTTTAGAAACAAATATTTTTCTATGAAAGCAAAGCAGTTTTCTTTTTGTCTCGCTCTAGTTATCTTGCTGGCACTTTTTTTAAGGCTCAATCATTTACTGGCTCTTTTCCCTTTTACCATGGATGAAGCCTATCAGGCCTTTTTATCTCAAAACATGAGAGTCTCCGGCCATATGCCTTTAATTGGCGTTAACATTGCTGATACTGGTTTGTATCTCGGCCCTTTTTTCACCTATTTAAGCTTTATTCTTTATCTTCTCAGTCAAGGCAGCCCTATATCAACTGCCATTGCCGCTCCTATTATTGGTGGCTTAACAGTTTTCTCTCTTGGCTGGGTGGCCTACCAGCTAACCAAGCAGTTAAAGCTTAAACAGCCAGCTGCCATTAGCTTAATCGCCAGTCTTTTTTACGCCGTTAATCCTTTAATCGTCGCCTATGATAAAAAATTCTGGAATCCTAGCTTTTTACCCCTCTTAGGCGTTTGGGGTTTATATAGTCTCTTTCAGATCTATCAGAAAAAACCTGCCGGCTTTTTAATTTTAGCCCTACTTACCGGCTTAGCCTGGCATACTCATATTTCTTTGTTTGTTTTTAGCTTAGCCGGCATTATTATCAGCCTTTATCGCCGCTATCAGCCGCCCAAGAAAATCTGGCTTCAAAGCCTAGCCATTTTATTGATCTTTTTTCTTCCCAGCTTACTATTTGAGCTCCGCCATCAGTTTATTCAATCAAGAAGTTTTTATAATTATATAACCACTAGTCCCAGCTTCACCTTCAGCTTGACCTCTATTAGTTTTTTCTTAGCTTTTTTAGCCAGAGCCCTTTTCTTGCCTGGCAGTGATCTGGCTCAAGAAATTTCCCTTTGCCAACCCAATCTTAAGTTAATTAACCCATTTGTCTCCATAGCCATCTTTAGCATTATTCTCATAAACATTATTCTTTCTCGGAAAACCATTAAAAAAGTCAAGTCTTTAGCTATAATCTCCGGCCTGTTGCTGTTCTTCTTTATTTTTGCTAGCTTTCTTCTCCCAGGTTCTGTTTCCGAATACTACTTCCTTAGTCTGTTGCCTCTCATGGCTTTACTTGTTGGCCTAGTCTTTGCTAACAGTAAATCAAGCCTAAGCCAATTATTAATTATCAGCTATTTAGCCATTCTGGCTTTTCAGTCTTTTAATCTAACTAATAACTATGGCTTAAAGCAAAAAATTTCTTTAATTAATAAAACAGCTATCATAGTAGGCGATGAGTCTTACAGTCTTAATGCTTCTGATGACTGCCGCCGCTATGAGGGTTATAGCTATCTTTTTAGTCATTACTTCAAACCACCTGTCTCCAGCTACATGGATCCTCACTTTAGCTGGCTATATTCCCAGGTTGACTCTCAGCCAGCCTCTGCTACCAAACAAGTAGTAGTTATGCCTGGACCACAAATAGTCATTAATGGTCTATGAAGCAAAAGAAAGCCTCTTTTTTAATCTTGCCTATAACTTTCATCGTTACCCGCTTTATTAATCTTCTTCAACCGCCCATCTTTATTGACGAAGCTCTTTATCTCCGCTGGACTCAAGCTTTTCTTAATAATCGAGCTAACTGGTTGATTTCTCTTCAAGAAGCCTGGGCTCCACTGCAAATCTGGTTAGCCACTGGTCTATCTCTCATTAACCGCACCAACCTACTCTTTAATCTTCGCTTCCTTTCCATAATCATCAGTGGCTTATCCTTAATCATTATAATTAAACTAACCAAGCTGTTGTTTCCTCAGGAAAAAGCTGCTTTTTGGTCAGGCCTGCTATTTATCCTTTCTCCTTTTGTCTTAATCCACGACCGTTTAGGTATACGTGACGCTGGTGTCACTGCCATTGGCCTAATAATTCTTTACGGTTTAAGTCTTCGTTTGTTTAAAAAGAAAAAATCCGGAGTCTTTATTCTCAGTCTAGGTCTAGCCTTGGGTTTATTATGGAAAAACATTACCTGGTTTTTTCCTGGCTTAACTTTACTTGCTTATCTTTGGTTCAAACCCAAACTAAAGGCTTATGACTTAACTATTCTTTTAGCTCTGCTTCTGCCCCTTGGCTTTTATCTCCTGACTGATACTTTTTCAGCCCTAGCTCAAAAAAACCAGATTTTCTTAATTTCTCAACTGCCCAACCCTGAGTTAATCAGGGCTAATCTTTATCAAATCTTTCACTGGTGGTTTGAGTATCTTACCCCTCCAATTGTTATTCTTACTTTCCTTGGAGCCTTTACCTCTTGGCAGCGCTATCGTCAAAGTTTTTACCTCCTGGCTCTTTTTATCCTGCCTGTTTTAGTTTTTGAAAGCCTTTTTGCTCAAATTCTTTTTCCTCGATATTTTCTTTTTACTGCCGTTTTCTCTCTCATTTGGGCGAGTCTTGGCCTGAAAACCCTCTTAAACAAAAACAAAGTTCTTACAACCATTGCCATTTTAAGCCTCACTCCGGCCATAGTTTTCTCATCAGCCATAATTAAAAATCTCTCAACTGCTCCTTTGCCAGCCATTGAAAAATGGCAGTATGTCACTGGCTGGCCATCAGGTTATGGTTTAAGAACCCTAGCTAATCATCTTAAACTAAACCCACCCGATGTCTTAATTGTTGAGTTCAGCGACTTAATTAGAAGTGGCCTGCCCTATTACTGGCCTGATCATAACTTAACCGTCATAGTCATGAGTTCTGACAATCAATTGTCTCCAGACAATATTCAACTAATTAATCAAGCTTTATCTTCTAAACAATCAGTTGTTTTAGCCCTAAACATTCTTGAAAATCCCCCTAAATTTTTCCTAGCTGATAAAATAAAGTCAGTTCCTCGACCAGATAATCAAACCAGTCTCAGGCTTTATCAGGTAGACAATTTAACCTATGACTAAAAAACCCTTTCTTACCGGCCACATGATTGTTAAAAACGAACAACTCTGGGTTGGCTTTGCCATTAAATCAGTTATTGACCACCTTGACCGTTTAATTGTTTGGGACACCGGCTCTACTGATGAAACCGTCAACATCATTCGTTCCATCAAATCACCTAAAATTGAATTTCAGTTAAAAGGCTCAGTTAGCCGGCAAGAACTAGTTGATCTTAGAAACCAGCAAATCAAGCTCACCACCACCCCCTGGTTTATGTTAATTGATGGTGATGAAGTTTGGTTAAAACAGAATCTGCTTAAATTAATTAAAGCTATCAAAAAAGCCAAACCTAAAACCATTGCCCTAGTTAACAAGACTAGAAATGCAATTGGCGACATCTATCACTATCTGCCTAAATCCAAGGGTCATTATCAGATTGGTCCTTGGCAGGGTCACCTTAATATTAGAGCCATTAGAAACCTTAAAGACCTCAAGGTTGTTGGTAAATATCCTTTAGAAGCCTATACTTTTAAAGACAAGCCAATTCAAAACTTAACTAAACGCTTAGAATTCGTTGACACTTGGTATTTCCATCTGACTCATCTTAAACGCACCAGCTGGTGGCACCAGCTTAATGTCATTGATAGATTGAAGAAATATAAATTTTGGGGAGACCGTTTAAAACTTAAACCCAATGAAATACCTGAAGTTCTTCGCTAGCTTGATTGTTGTCTTTAGCCTGATTTATTGGCTTCTTATTTTTCCTAAACCAATCATTTCACCTGGTGACCCTCAAGGTTACTATGCTTATCTGCCAACTCTTTTTATTGACAAGACACTTGAGGTTAAAGACCCTTATCAGTACGATACTCATCGTGACTACCTTCAATATCCTGCCTTTAATTTGTATCCTCAAACGCAGAAATATTTAAATAAATATCCACCAGGAGTAGCTATTCTTTGGCTGCCAGGTTATTTATCAGCCACTCTCATCTCCAAGCTAACTCATTTACCTATTAATGGCTATAACTATATTTATCAGTTTTTTACTGGATTAAGTGGAGTCTTTTATTTATCTCTTGGATTGCTATTCTTATATAAAACTCTTCTTCAATTTGTCAGTCGGAAAACATCTATCTTAACTCTAGCAATTTTATTTTTTTCCACCAATCTTTTTTACTACTCATTTTTCGAGCCAGCCATGAGTCATGTTTACTCTTTCTTTTCTATCTCACTATTTATATTTCTAACCCAACTCTGGCATAAAAAACCTCATTCTAAGAAAATTCCCATTTTACTGGGTCTTAGCTTAGGCCTTAGTTTTTTAATCAGAAACTCTAACCTGGCAATTTTTCTTTTTTTGCTTTTTTATCTGCCTAAAAAACTCAAAAGCAAATGCCGTAGTTTTGCTCTTATCTTTTTTTCTTTTCTCTTTTCTCTTACTCCTCAGATTATTTACCACCTTATTATTACTCGTAAAGCTTTTGTCTCAGCTTATATTAATGAAGGCTTTAATTGGCTAAATCCGGCCTGGTACGGTGTTCTCTTAAGTCCCCGAAAAGGCTTGTTTTTCTGGGCGCCTGTATTCCTTTTAGCCTTGCCAATTTTTACCAAGAAAATCTTTTCTCAACCTTGGCTTAAAGCCGGTTTAATCTATTTAATTCTAGCCACTTACATCATTGCCTCCTGGCATCAATGGTGGTATGGTGACAGCTTTGGCCATAGAGCCTTTATTGATCTTTATCCAATCTTAGCTTTATTTATTGCCATCAATTTAACTCACTTATTTAGGTCTAAAAAAACTCAATTTATTGCCTGTCTATTTCTTTTGATAGTCACCAGTCTTAACCTTTTTCTGACCAGTCAATACTGG
>Ga0209976_10001200_pt1 | contig 15531 bp, 12 predicted proteins | sample SumtaG_FD_182806 | JGI IMG/M metagenome (GOLD analysis project Ga0209976, IMG submission 182806) | Deep subsurface microbial communities from Indian Ocean to uncover new lineages of life (NeLLi) - Sumatra_00157 metaG (SPAdes) (version 2) | ecosystem: Environmental > Aquatic > Marine > Oceanic >...
TACGGGGTTATGAAGATGACCTGCAGCATAATAAGCAAATCCTTTTGGCAAAAGTGATTCTGGAACGCCTTCAATATTACTGTACACTTGAGGTTTAAATTTGTCTATAAGCGAATGGAGAACAAAGATCTTTACACCCCTTTCATTTTCTAAAGCTTTTAGATCTAAAAGTTTGTAATCATTAACTTCTAAATATCGCTTTTTTGCCCTTAATCCGGTAATTTTAATCTGTGTTTTTGGATCTTCTGTAAATAACAATTGAATTTTATCTTGTTCAGTCCAAATTGCTTGTGAAACATTTGTAAATAATTCTGCCGTGATTAGGGGGCGAATCATTGATTTGTCTGAAGGAGAAAAATCGTGAGAACCCATAATTCCATATAGTGGTATATCGTTATCTTTTAGCTTTTTAAGTGATTTAGTGGCTAAATCAACGACATCTACTTTTGGGTTACTAATATCATATAAATTCCCACTAAGTATTACAAAATCTACATTTTCTTCAATCATCTTTTCAATTGCAATTTCTAGTGCTTGATATCCTAGATAGTTTAATTTTTCATTCCTCCAAGCACCTAAATGAATATCGGAAAGATGAGCAAATTTGATTTTTGTCATGACACGGAGAGACTTTGAATTTTTATCTTTTATAAGAATAATAAATATAATTTCGTATGTCCAGTTAATGTATATTTTTCAACCCAATTAAAATCATAAGAGTGACTTGGATTTTTGATTTCTTCTAATAATATTGATTTTTTCTTTATAAAATAAAGGGAAAATATTCATTACGAACTCTGTCATTTTTTTATGATAAAATTATAATATCTATTTTTAATAAATTAACTATCTTCAAAATTTTTTTATTAATTCAAAGATCAAATTAATGTGTTCTGATGGGTAATGTCGAAAAATTCTATTGCTCTTATTGGTTTTATGGCTACAGGCAAAACTTCCATAGGTCAAGCGTTGGCAGATAACCTTGGAAATGAATACAGGTTTATTGAAACGGATCAAATAATCATTGAAGATGCTGGAAAATCCATTCCAGAAATTTTTTCTGAAGATGGAGAAATAAGATTTCGAGAATATGAGATCGAAGCATGTAAAAAAGCCTCACAATTACATAAAGTAGTTATTTCATGCGGAGGCGGGATTGTACTTAATAAAATTAATATTGATTATTTAAAGCAAAATAGTCATATTGTCTTACTGCAAGCAACAGCAGAAGAAATTTATAAAAGAGCAATGAAAGATGGTCAAGATACAAGACCTGTCATTGATAAAGAAGATCCAAAAGCAGAAATAGAAAGGGTCTTAATTTTTAGAAAACCCTTTTATGAAGCAGCAGCGGAAATTATAATAGAAACAACTGGTAAAGATCTCGAAGTAATTGTAGATGAGATCATACAAAAAACAAAAATAAAAAGTGGTAACTAAACGATGACTCTTTCTAATGAATATATTGAAATTATCAAACAGATCGCTTCTGCTATTGATATCCCCGTAATTCAGAAAGTTTTTATTCCTAGTCAAGACGAGATTGAGAAAAATTTTCGAAAATCGAATTTTGGAGCAATAAAATTAGAAGATGGTACAATAGGCGTTGTATATATTAGGTTATCACCAAAAATTAAAGAAATCGGAGCAATCACGGATATAACAAAATTTATAGGTATGAATCCCATAGACCTTGCGAAAGAATTCAAATCTTCTGAGAATTTTCAAAAAACGTTAGGCTTAGGAGCGATTAATGCTATTAGTCAGTATATTTTTCGAAAATCTGATTTTTCTTTTGATTTTAATACCGATTCTCTTGGATTGTTAGATTTAAATCGAAGAGATAGACCTGGAATGGTTGGATTTTTTCCACCATTAGTCGCTCAGATAAAAAAAATGGGTCTTCAACTCATTATTATTGAAAAAAGAGCCAAGTTAGTGCAAAAAACTAATAATTGGGAAGTTACATTAGATCCAACTCGATTGGAAACGTGTAATAAGGTTTTAATTACAAGTACGACAATTCTTAATGAATCTATTGATGAAATTTTGAAATATTGCTCCCAAGCTGAAAAAATTTCAATTATCGGACCTACTGCAGGATTTTTTCCTGATCCGCTCTTTTTAAGAGGGATTAATATTGTAGGTGGGACCTATATACATAATCCAAACCTTTTTATGGAGCTAATTTCTGAAAATAAGCGCTGGGGTCCATCAACTAAAAAATATTGTATTCAAAAAAATAATTATCCAGGAATAACTGCATTACTGAATCGTATTAAAAAATAGATTGGAACATCAACTTTTTTGTTACTATTTTTTAATTGTTTGAGAAATCATTACAAACAGTACAAATAAAACCTAAATTTAAATTTACCAAAAATATTTTGGTTTTAACTATATTTTAACTATAATTTAACTATAAGCAAAAAAGATTTTTAAAACAATGTCAGACTATAAACGAGTCAAATGTCCAGAATGTGGAAATAAAAATCCGCGAAAGCTATATGAGGAAAATAATAAAACTGAAATATTATATTTTTCAATGCAGGGAACTCCTGTATATAAGAAAATAATGAAATGCGGAGATTGCGGATTTAATTTTAAAAAGGACTAAGAAACAAGTAAAATACTTTTCTACGAATTTATACAATTTATAAAAAATATTTTTTTATGTTTTCTTTTGTTCACTTTAAGCATAATTTCATTTAGACTTCACGTTTTAGCATAAAGTCAACTAATTCTTCATTTTGTCTAAAAAACTCATACATATCTTTTTTTAATTTATCTTTCATATCAGTGCGTAGCTTTTTTATATTGTAATCTTTACTGGTAATTTCATTCTTGAGAATGGGCAATAGTTCAAATAATAACCATACATTGATAGCTTTTCCCTTATAACGGCGTTTGGACAAATCACTCGCAAGAAAAAGATAAACCGGTGAAACTTGTTGGGGTGTTATAAGCCCTGGATATCCTGAATACATAATTTCTATAGGGTAGACCTGCCCCTTTTTGATGTTATCATCAATCATTTTGGTTTGGATTGAAGCTGGCATTAAAACATTCACCTGTACATTTTGATTACCCACTTCGGCGTGTAGACATTTTCCCATCGCCGTAACACCGGCTTTAGAGATAGCATAAGGTATTTTTTTTGGACCAAAGGTAATATTTCCCTCTATTGAAGATGTCATAATAATATTTCCGCCTCCTTGCTCGATCATTTTAGGAAGTGTCAGTTTAATCAAACCATAATATCCCATAATATTTAGATTGAATAATTGCTGAGCTTTTTCGAGGGGATAATCAATAACAGAAGAATAAAGGGACATAGCTGCATTAGTAACAAGGATATCACATCTCTTAAAATTTTCAAAATATTTAGATGAACATAAACTAATGCCATCCAATGTTGATAAATCTACAGTAATTGAGAAGCTTTCCACGCCAAATATTTCAATTTCTTTGATCGTGCTGTCCAGCTCGTCTTGCTCTAACGCTGCGATGGCAATATTAGCTCCATTTTTTGCAAATTCAAACGCGATAGCCCTCCCGATCCCGCGCCCACCCCCAGTTATTAAAGCATATTTTCCTTCTAATAGCTTTACCATAATAATCTCGCCTAAATCTTTATATTATTATGTAAATATCAAGATGATAAGTTTATTTTTAAATATTTTTGTGGATATCCCTCATATGTTATTACAAGGATAAAATAATCTTATTTTGAGCCTTTAGCATATCTTCCATTATCAATTCAAAAGCCTCTTGAATATCAGGTATACTATCCGGAAGACTCCTTTTTGCATTGACACTTGCCATTAGCACTTCATTCAATCCACGCAATACCATATCTGGGCTGTAAAAAGGACGTTTGGACGCCCACCACTGCTGACACGAATGAATCCCACGATCAAGTAAGTTACGGGCATTATCGAATATATCTTTTTTTTCTTGATTCATACAATCTCTATATTTAGCAGATAAGTGGATTAATGTAAGAGCGTACATAAAAAATCTATGTTGTTCCATGTGAATCTCGTTATTCGGGTCGAACCAAAGAGGGAATGGCACATCGTGAAGTAAGTCAGAATGCATTGTAGACCAGCTAGACGCTCTTGGATTCTGTACTCCACCCTCAGGAAATTTATCCACTATTTCTGATATCGTGCATATTTTTATATCATCTCTATGCGGAAGTGCTTCAAATAAAGGAATTAAAAAATTATTTATTGCGTGCTTCACATGATGTCCAAATGTTTCCCCGTCAAGTGCTATGCATACATACATGTCTTCTGGAGAATGTTTATAATATAGGCGATTTATAAAAGCATCAACATTATTAATTTTGTCAAAGGCACAGTCTATTGAGATGTAATCATCCCTAAAGATTAATTTTAGGCCATTTGAATGTTTAGAAATCGAATTCGTAGGGAATTCCGGTAAAATATTTGCAATTCCGCTCATTATCATCCAATCAAAACCCATATCTTTGACAACACTAATTACTTCTTCTGAAATCGCCATTTCAGGCGGAAAAAATCCCCTCGTTTTGTAAACATTTCCAAAAAATCGATGATTTGTTTGATTATTTAGTTGAATTTGGCGTCTAATTTCAGGGGCTGGAATGAGAGGTAAGAGTGGATGGAATTTTCCTGATCCAGTAAATTCTATTTGACCTCTTGATGCGATTGTTGCGATAGCTTCTATTAAATCAACGTATCCATAATCATTTAATTGTTCTGTTAAAGTTCCATTTATATTAAGGGTTATTTTCGCTTCTGGGTGATTTCGTAAAGCTTCAATAATAGGACGATAAGATTCATTTACAATTTGTTTAATTACAGGAGGGATTTGAATAGGTGGTTGATATATGTGAAAAAGGAAACTAAAATAAATAACCATAATAAATAATTAGAGGTTTTAATATTTTATAATCTTTATATTCAATTTACCTAATGCTAAATTAATAGAATTTTTAATTCCATTAAATTTAAGAACTCTTTATGAAATCATAATTAATTTATTGGTTTTAACATTTTTATATGATAATGAGTAAAAAACCGTGCCCTATAATCGTTGGAGTAGCTCAATACACACAGCCCAAAGATACTGCTCAACCTCTTGATCCTCTTAGTTTAATAGTAAAAACCAGTCGAATGGCTCTTGCTGACTCGGGAGCAGAAAAATTAAAAAAATTTATTGATACAGTATATATGGTTAATATTAACAGCTGGTCTTATGAAGATGCCCCTGGTGAACTTAGTAACATCCTTGGAATAAAACCTGTTCGAAGAGTCTTTCTACCCGATGGTGGAGATTCACCTCAGATGTTGGTAAATCGGGCTGCTAAAGCTATTGCGTCTGGACAAAGTCAAGCTATTCTTATCACAGGTGGAGAGGCCTCTTATTCGATATATCGTGCTAAGAAGGGTGAAATTGCTCTGAATTGGCCGGAACAAAAAACTCCAAAATATATGGAAGATAAATTATGGTATGGTACTAGCGATTTTGAGAATATATATGGAATGATATTCCCTTCATGCTCGTATGCTTTATTTGAGTCGGCCTTACGTGGAGAATCGGGCAGAAACCTCGAAGAACATAGATTGCATATGGGCAAACTTTTTGAACGTTACTCTGAGATTGCTTCTAAAAATCCATATGCATGGAGTCAAAAATCTTACACTGCTGATGAGATTACAATTCCAACTCCAGAAAACCGTAAAGTCATCTACCCTTATACTAAACGCATGTGTTCAAATTTGTTTGTGGATCAGTCAGGGGCACTGATAATGACAAGTGAGCAAATTGCTAAAAAGCTGAAAATCAACTCTAAGCACTGGGTTTATCTAATGGGGGGTGCTGATCTTAAAAACATATTTAATATTTCTCAGCGCCCCATGCTTCATGATTCACCCGCAGCTAGGGAAGGATCGCGAATTGTGTTAGACCAAGCAGGTCTTACACTTAAGGAGATAGATTTATTTGATATTTATAATTGCTTTCCCTCCATTGTACAAATTATTATGAACGAAATAGGTCTTTCTGAGGATGATCCTCGCGATCTTACAATAACAGGTGGTCTTCCTTATTTTGGAGGCCCTTGGAGTAACTATACCATACACGCAATTATAACTGCCGTCAATCTTATTCGTGAAAATCCCTCTAAAAAAATAATGGTCGTAGCTAATGGGGGATATAATACGAAACAATCATTTGGAATTTATGGTACTGAACCTCCTGTTATATCATGGGAAGATCGTGATGATACAAAAATACAGAAACAAATTTTAGCCAAGGCATTACCAGATCCAGTTGAAGAAGCAAGTGGACACCTTACTATCGAAGCATATACAATTTATTACGAGCGAAATGGAATGCCAAAACGAGGTATTGTAATAGGACATTTAGGGGATGGAAGCCGTACTCTCGCTAGAATTGAAGATGATCCAGAGAGATTACAGCAGTTAGAAAACCAAGAACTTATTGGAAGAACTTTTAAGGTTCATTTTGACAATGAGAGTGGTGTTAATTTGATTTCGCTAAATGAAGAATTGAATTAAATAAGAGATGAATTTAGATCTTAGCTATGTTTTCTAAAAACAGTACTGACCGTCAAATCGAAATTGATTTATTATATTTAATATTTTTATTTGATAATGAGTAAAAAATCTTGTCCCATAATCGTTGGTGCAGCTCAGTACACCCAACCGAAAGACTCCCCTCAGCCACTTGACCCGCTTAGTCTGATGATAAAAACTTGCCAAATGGCTCTTGCTGATACGGGAAATGATGATATAAAGGAATATATTGATTCATTATACATGGTAAATATTAATAGCTGGTCCTATAAGGATGCGCCTAGTGAACTGAGTAACGTGCTTGGTATAACTCCTGTGGAAAAAGTTTATTTACCTGATGGGGGTGATTCACCTCAGATGCTAGTGAATAGAACTGCTAAAGCTATCGCATCTGGGAAAAGCAAAGCCATAATTATTACAGGAGGAGAAGCATCCTATTCAGTTTATCGTGAAAAAAAAGAAAAAATATCATTAAATTGGCCAAAACGTAAAAAACATAAATATATGGAAGAAAAATCGGAGTTTTATACAACTAGCTTCGAAAATAAATACGGTATGATATATCCTTCTTGTACATATGCTATGTTTGAGACAGCTGTACGTGCCGCATCGGGTAGAAGTCTGGAACAGCATAGAGAGTATATGGGTTGTCTTTTTGAGCATTATTCTAAAATTGCTTCTAAAAATCCTTATGCGTGGAGTCAAAAATCTTATACCGCAAAAGAAATCTTTACTCCATCTCCTAAAAATCGCTATGTGATCCATCCTTATACTAAACGCATGTGTTCAAACATGTTCGTAGATCAATCAGCGTCGCTGATAATGACAAACGAAAAAATTGCTAAAACACTAAATATTGACCCTAAACTCTGGATCTATCCGATGGGTGGTGCTGATTTTAAAAATGTATTTAATATTACCCATCGTCCAAAATTGTATGATTCACCTGCCGCAAAAGAAGGATCGCGACTTGCATTAAAGCAAGCAGGTCTTAAACTTGATGATATTGATTTCTTTGACATTTATAGTTGCTTTCCCTCCATGGTACAAATTATTATGAATGAAATCGGTCTTTCTGTAGACGATCCTCGTGATTTTACACTAACGGGGGGGCTTCCTTATTTTGGCGGACCAATGAGTAATTATTCTATGCACGCTATTATCGAAGCTGTTAATCTCATTCGTGAAAATCCCTCTAAAAAAATAATGGTTGTAGCAAATGGGGGATATAATACAAAACAATCATTTGGAGTTTATGGGACTGAACCACCTGTTATTCCGTGGGATGAGCGCGATGATTCCGAAATACAACAATCCATCTTCTCAAAATCATTACCAGATCCAATCGAAGATGCAAATAATCAAATTACTATTGAAGCGTACACAATTTATTATAATCGAGAGGGAATACCTAAACGAGTAATTGTACTTGGGCATCTCGAAAATAGCCGTCGTACACTTGCTCTTATTGAAGCAAATCCCGAGTTATTATTAAAATTGGAACAGCAGGAACTTGTTGGAAAAACTTTTCCTGTTCATCATGATTCCGCTCGGGGTCATAATTTAATTTCTATCAGGGATTAATTAAGTATCTTGAATTTCTAATGTTAATAAATCATCCGCAATTATAATTTCCTTATTAAATATTTCCTTTATTTTGCCTTTGGATTTTACCACCTTTTTCGCGAAGAGTGGATAAAGGTGAACTAAGACTAATTTTTGGCAGTTAGCATCTCTTGCCATTTTCGCAGCATCAGATGGAGTACTATGTCCATATTCATCAGCAAATTTAGTATATTTGTCTGGAAATGTAGATTCACATATAAAAACATTACACTTATCTGCTAATTTAACTAATTGCTGCGTAGGTTTAGTATCTCCAGAATAACAAATTGATTTATCGTTTTTTTCCACACGATAAGCGAATGAAATTATAGCATGGTCCATTTTTGCGCATTTTATTCTATAATCTCCTTTAAATTCTTGAATATCATTAATCTCAGTTAGCTCATTAAAGTAAATTTTGAAATTAAATACTTCAAACCCTCCTGGAGCATTCATTAAAGTAAATATCTTTTCAGTAGTCGCTTTTGTTTGCGGAGGACCAATAATAGTTAAGTCGGCAGTTCTATTACTGAGCCAGTAATACCAAAGTAAGGAAAATAATCCTGAGAAATGATCTCCGTGTAAATGACTTATGCAAATTGTATTTAATGTATTTATAGATTTTAGTTGTAATAATTTTTGAGTACAACCTTCACCGCAGTCAAGAAGAAGGTCATTATTTATTAAAATTGCGGGAAAACTTTTATTTTCCGTCATGATACTACCTGCCGTTCCTAAGAAAGTTATCTTCATTGCTAATACCTAAAATTTCATTTTAAAATATTAAATATTAATTATTATATAAGAAATTGGAATTAGGCTTGGGCCTGTTTTTTAGGAAAACGGTCTTGAAGATTAAGGATTTCATGGAACATTTTTCATGCTCGAGCTTGCCTTCTAGTAGTACGATCTTGAAGTTTTATGAGTTCATGAAGTAATTTATTCATTAATTTGTTTTTAAGCTCTTTTGAATTTTCATCATACCATAAATTATGTTTTTCATGCGGATCGTTTTTTAAATCAAATAAATCTCCGGCATCTTCATAACCTTGATAAATTGTAATTCTATTATCCTCTGTTATCATTGTTCGGACTCTTAATGATGGCAATTTCGTTCGATCTTTTGATTCTTCGTAATCTTGGTCCTCTTCAATTATACAATGGTCTCGTATTTTAAAGGATGGATTTTTTAAAATGGGTGTTAAATCATATCCTTGCATTCCAAGTGGATGATATTTACGCTTAACTTTCAATAAGTTTAAAATTGTCGAGGGAATATCAATCGAGCTTGCAAGAGAATTTGTAGTTGTACCAGCTTTGGTCAAACCTGATACTTTCCATATAAATGGAACTCGTATTACTCCTTGATAATGTGTAATCGCTTTTAACAGAATCCCGTGATCACCCATAAAATCTCCGTGATCGCTAGTAAAAATTACGATTGTATCTTTTTCTAATCCTAAAGAATTTATTGCCGCTAAAATTTGGCCAACGCCATGATCAATTAGAGAAATAGTTCCATAAGTATAAGCTAAAAACTTTCGTAATTCCTCTTCAGTGGTTTCCCGCATGGAAGTTCTTCTATAGACATTTGTATAAGTTCCTAAAACTTTATGGTTATATAATTTATTTATATCACTTAATGTTGAAGATATTTCAATCTCATCTGGATTATACATATTTTTATACTTCCCAGGAGGGCAAACGGGATGGTGAGGGTCGGGATAGGAGCAGTGCAGAAAAAATGGCTTATTCCCGTAATGTCCTTCCGAAAATCGTTTGAGAAAGGATAATGTTCTTTCTGTTATATAGGATGTTTGATAAATTTCTTCCGGAATAGGTGATTCATAAAGAATTTGATCAAAAAGTTTTGTTGTCCTCGTTTTTAAGAAATCGAAATATTCAGGAGCTCTCTCTTTGATCCAATCTAAATAATGTCCTCCAACAGCATCTCCATGCCCAATTGTTAATTCTACTTCATCTAATCCATAATAAGGTTTAGGAAAGGGTGATCTTTCATCTTTTGCTTTAAAAACAAAAGGAATCATACTTTCTACTGAATTATATCTTCTACTAAAAGGAGTACCATAAAAATTTAAATGGATTTTTCCGATTGAACATGTATGATATCCACGATCTAGTAATGTTTGAGAAAAGGTGGGTATATTTGTATCTAAATTATATCCATTACATTTAACACCGTGAACGCTTGGATATTTGCCTGTAAAAATTGTGGACCTATTTGGCATGCAAATTGGATTGGCAACATAAGCATTTGTAAATCTAATTCCTTCAGCAGCGAGGCGATCCAAGTTTGGAGTTTTTAGATCTGGATTGCCAGCACAACCAAGATGATCAGCACGTTGTTGATCGGTAATTATAAATAAAACATTCATTCTTTCACTCATATTAATAACCACCTTTTTACAAATTAATCATTAATTCTACCTAAAAAACAATAATAGGTATAATTACAACTCGATAATTTTATATATAATGTTATCCAAAAATTAAAGAAATAATTAAACAATTGTATTTTAAGGTATTAAAAATGGTAAATTCAGAAGATGAAATTACACACTCTAAATTTAATATGGCTTCGTATGGTATGGGAGCATCAATAAATCAATTTTTCAGAATGGCGTTTGTCGCGTTCGGTTTCTATTTTTATGAAGGTGAAATTGGTTTAGACGTTTGGATAACCGCTTTAGGATACATTATATTCGCAGTTTGGAATGCTATCAATGATCCTTTAGTAGGCTACATAACCAATCGACCCTTTAAATTCACAAAAAAATGGGGTAGAAGGTTTCCTTGGATGATGATTGGAGGAGTTCCTTGGGTTGCCACTTATATTCTTGTTTTTACTCCCCCTGATGTTGACCCGGTATCAGGTGCGTGGATCATTTTTGGATGGCTTGTGTTTTCTACATGCTTGTTTGACACATTTAATTCTATTTGGTGGGTAAACTTTTACGCCCTTTTTCCTGATAAATTCCGTTCACCCAAGGAGCGTAGAACCGCTACTGGAATCGTAACTCCCATAGGAATCATCGGAATAAGCCTTGGAGGGATAGTACCACCTCTTCTTATTACATACGGCGTTCCTAGCACTTTTATTATTCAAGCTGGTGTTGTTTCTATAATTGCCCTTATTATGTTGATTCTCGGTATCCCCGGTTGGCGCGATGATCCCGATTCTGTTGATCGATATCTCGAAAAATATGAAAAGGAGAAACAAGAAGAATCCTTCTTTAAATCAATGATATCCACATTCCACCAGAAATCCTTTGTTCTTTTGCTAATTATATATCTTACTTGGCAAGTATTAACGTTTTGCGTTCAAGCTTCGATTCCATATATTATGCGATTTGTTCTAAAAATGGAAGCAAGTGCCCAAATATTCTTGCAGGTTGGATTTCTCATTGGCGCTGTACTTTCAATTCCCCTCTGGGTTAAGTTAGCAAATAAACTAAATGATAATAAAAAAGTTTATGTGATTGCCGGTGTTTTACTAGTTATTTTTTCCATTCCGCTCTCATTAGTCGCAGAATATTACATCCTTATTATAATATTTATATTATGGGGTGTCGGGCTTGGGGGTTTTTGGGCTTTAAATCGAATCATTTTAAGCGATGTTGTTGATGAAGCAGTGGTGAATACCGGAAAACGAGAAGAAGGAATATATAGTGGAATTTTTATGTTCTTTAACCGTGTTGCTATAATTATACAGGTTATTATTTTTGCTACTGTACATACACTGACGGGATTCGTAGAAGGTGCAGATAGTCAATCATCTCAAGCTCAATGGGGTATACAATTACACCTTGGAATAATTCCAGCAATAGCACTTCTCATTGGGGTACTGCTTTTCTGGAAATTTTATGATTTAACACCCAGTAGGATAGAAGACGTTCGAAGTAAATTAAAACAAATGGGTCTCTAAGATTTACAATTTGAAATTAAATAATATATATTTTTTTTTTCATTATTTTTTGAATAATTAAGCTAAAAAGTCTAAAAGTTAATTTCATTAAGAATTTAATAAGAGACAATTACATAGTATAAAATAATATTAGATTAAGATCCAGCAACTCTTTTAGGATAATGAGTCTGTACCTTAAGATTTTCATGTAAAAGTTTATCTACAAGTTCAAAACGCTTCTCTTGAAAATCTTTATCATACCATAGATTATTCATTTCATCAGGATCATTTTTTCTATCATAGATATCGCCATAACCAGGCACACTTTCATATATTGTTAATTTATAATCCTCAGTAACAAAATGTCGTAATCGAGATTTAAGAGGTCCGACTTCCTCATCATTTTCAATAAAGCAACAATCACGTACTTTTGTTTCAGGATTCTTTAAAATAGGGGTTATATCATATCCCTGCATATCAGGGGGATGGTGTCGTTCTTTTATCCCTAATAGATATAGGATTGTTTTAGGATAATCGACTGTACTTACTAAAGAATCCGTAGTTTCTCCTGGTTTAGTTAATCCAGGAACTTTCCATACTAAAGGAAGCTGCAGCACCCCGTTATAAGGGCAAGGTCCTTTAAATAAAAGTCCGTGGTCGCCCATTAAATCCCCGTGATCACTCGTGTAAATTACAATAGTATTATCTGAAAGACCTAACTTTTCTAAAGATGCCAGAATTTGTCCCACACTGTAATCTACATAGGCAACCGAAGCATATGTTAAGGCAGTAATTTTTCGAATCTCTTCTTCAGTTGATTCTCTCAGAAAGGCTTTTTTAAACGGTGGATTTTTCATATGTTGCCCTAGAAATTCATGATTAAGCAGGTTCTTGGCATCATGGAAACTCGCCGGAAGTTCTATATCTTCGGGTTTATACATATCCCGAAATCTTTTGGGAGGTATAATCGGGTAGTGGGGGTCGGGAAATGAACAATGTAGATAAAATGGCTTGGTTCCATAATCTCCTTTCGTAAATCGCTCTAAAAATGCGATTGTACGTTCTTGAACGTAGGTTGTATTATAATATTCCTCTGGAATATCATCGCAATAAAGACTAAATAATATATCATAGTTTAAGCATCTTTTTTTAACTTCCTCTGCGACAGATGGAGATTTCTCTTCTAACCATTCAATATAATGTCCTGAGCAGATACTGCCATTTCCCACGACTACTTCTACTTCATCATACCCATAATAGGGGATTGGAAAGTTTTCTCTCACAGGATCCTTTCTACCTTTAGAATCGACCCAACTAGCTATGTTTTCTGCTGATAAAGTCTTACGTTTGAATGGAGCCATCCAGAATTGATGATGAATTTTTCCAATTGCAGCCGTATTCCATCCCCTATTTCGAAGTGTATGTGTAATAGTTTGAAGATCTTCTCGTAAATTAATTCCATTACTTCTAACACCATGCACATTTGGATAAAGACCTGTGATCATAGTTGCACGGTTAGGCATACATATTGGATTAGTACAAAAATAATTAGTAAACCTTACGCTCTCACTTGCGAGCCTATCTATGTTTGGAGTTTTTAAAATTTTATTGCCATAGCAGCTCAAATGATCTACTCTTTGAGCGTCAGTAATCATAAATAGAACATTCATTTTTTCACTCATACTAATCAGTTTTATTTACTTTTATGCAATTCTTTTAAATTGATTAAAAATTTTAAAATTTACCCGTTTGAGTATATAAAATCTAATTCCTTTAACAATTTATTTAAAATTAGGGGATTCTCTTCAGAAATGTCATTATTCTCCCATGGATCATTTTTCTTGTTGTATAATCTGTATATCTCTCCATTTTCAACAACAAGTTTGAATTGTCCATCACTTATCATCTTCCATTCTTTTACACCCACTTTGGATAAATCAAGAGCAGAAATTTGATATCTTCTATGAACTTCATCTTTGCCCTCAAGGATATGCCTTAATGATAATGAATCTCTTGCTTTTGGCATTTGTGCTCCTGCATAATCTATTATAGTTGAGGTTAAATCTTGAAGCTCTACAAGTGTATCACTGTAAATTCCTTTTTTTATATTTAGCCCTGCAATAATGAGTGGTATTTTAACAGAACCTCTATAAGGTCTAGTTTTCCCATAACTTTCAAAATCACCTAGCATTTCGCCATGGTCACTTGAATATATGATAATTGTATTGTCTAATTCTCCTCCTTTTTCAACCTCATCAAGAATTCGACCAATATTTCGGTCTATATTTTCAAGCATGGCAGCATAATTTTGTCTTACTTCTATTTCTTCTTCTACCTTCTTCTCATCTCCTTTATTGGGGCTTGGAAATGGAACATTCTCCCAAGCTTTTTTCATTCTTTCAGTAACATCCCACGGGTCGTGTGGACCTGTAAAATTCACTACTAAATGCCACGGCTTATCCTTGGGAAATTCTCTGAGCATGTTAATTGCATTATTTGTTAGCCAATTATCACAATAAGCATGCTCGGGCAATGGTGTGGGATCTGAATTTAAGTTTTTTTTCCCAAATCTTTTATTGAAATCGTTAATGTGTACGATTAATAAGTCATTTTCTGCCAAAAATTTAAGGTATGGTCCCTTAGGTTTAAAATTAGTTGATTTTACTCTTCTTTTTCTTCCTTCATTATTCCTTTCCATAATAACTGACTGCATAGCATCCCACTTTCCCTCATTATCAATCACGTGTGTAAATCCCATTTTTTCTAAATCCGGAATCCAACCATTTAATCCCCAAGAAAGATTTGGTTTATGGAGGTCTAATTTTCCAACAGATCCTACACTATATCCATTTTCTCTCAATACCGAATAATACGTCTTTTGATCAATAGGATAATTTTCATAATTTCCCTTTACCCTACACCTATGATATCTCAACCCTGAGGCAAGACAAGCTCTTGCAGGAGCACATAAAGGTGATGAAGATATGGCATTTGTAAACGTAATCCCTTTCTCCATCATTTTTTTAAGATTAGACATTCTTAAGGGGAGCTCTTCCATTCCCATTATCTTAAAGATATCCTTGCTATAGGGCATCCAATCACCTCTGTGTTGATCTGGAAAGAAAAACAGAAAATTGGGTTTATCTGTCATTATACCATGTTCACATTATTTTTTTTTTACAAAAGGAATATTAAATTGTTATAATCCAAGACCCTCTGCAACCTTGACCTTGGGAATTAGTTTTTCAAGATATTTCTGATATAATTCGTTGCCAATTTTTTTCCCTTCGGCAGTATTTCTAAAATTATTGTTTTCATAAAAATCATTCTTTCTATCATAAAGTTCTAACAATTTCCCCGTAGAAATATCGACAACAAATTTCCAATCCTTTGTAAGTCCCATCGCATAATTAC
>Ga0209976_10001201_pt1 | contig 15519 bp, 25 predicted proteins | sample SumtaG_FD_182806 | JGI IMG/M metagenome (GOLD analysis project Ga0209976, IMG submission 182806) | Deep subsurface microbial communities from Indian Ocean to uncover new lineages of life (NeLLi) - Sumatra_00157 metaG (SPAdes) (version 2) | ecosystem: Environmental > Aquatic > Marine > Oceanic >...
CGGATGAAGTAAAAAATATATATTTTAAGCCGAAATCCAATTTTGAATATTTCGTTTCTAGTATTGAAAAACCAATGTCAATGGTTTTAACAATGCTGAATCCATCAAAGAAATTAGATTTAGGATTCACCGTTAAGAATGGACTCGAGTTTTTTTCAAGAAATTCGTTTTTTGGTATCGGATCTCTTTTTAACCTTTGAGAGGCTATTTTGTTATGAAAGTTTCTTTTCCAAAGATGGGCAATTGGGTTGGATTACCTCCAGCTAATGAATATGTGACACCTAGTAATACACAGAATGGATTTGGATTAACTGGAACATCCCAAATAATTGAAGCTAATGATACCAATTTAACATTTACGAATGAATGCATTTATTGCGGACATGATTTTATTGATTATAGCGGAAAGATATATCTTTGTAAAGAATGTAGAGCTCCCTATCACGAAAATTGTCTTAATACGCAAATTAATGAAGGGACTTGCAAAAAATGTAATAGAATCCTTTTGTGGTAACTTATTCTTTTTTTATCAGAAACATTTAATCTCATTTTATATTTTCATATGCAATTAATTACACTATTGAGTAAAAAAATATGATAAATTTAGACGAAATATATGAGGAAGTAGATAGTTTAGATTCTGATAAAATTATGGAAGTTATGAAAACCTTGATTAATATCGATACTACTGTACCTCCGGCTAATACATATAGAGAATATGTTGATGCTATTTCTCCTTATTTCAAGGAGTTAGGATATTCATTAGAAGAAGTAACAGTTCCAGAAGAACTTGTGAAGCAGATTCCCCTTCCTTTAGAAGGCCCTCGAGTAAATCTTGTAGCAACGAAAGATTTTGGTCAGCAAAAAGAAGTTTGTTTTTATGGGCATATGGATGTCGTACCAGCCTCAAATGAAGGACAAGAAAAATGGAAATTCCCTCCGTTTGAAGCCACTGTGAAAGGCGGAAAAATTTATGGGAGAGGAACTTCAGATATGAAAGGTGTTATGGCGTGCTTAATACTTGCCCTCCAAATTATTGATAAATTAAAACTTAGTCCAAAATATAACATCAAGGTCGTTAATTGTACAGATGAAGAAGTGGGATTTTATCCCGGTGTTCGTTATTTGACAGAAAAGGGATATATAAAAGATATTATCTTTTGCATGGAAATGGCTATAAATCCTTTCGTACCAATTAGTGCTGCGGGTTCTTTAGATGTAATAGTAGAAACCATCGGAAGAAGCTGCCACTCTGGTATGAATTTTCTTGGAGTTAATGCGTTAGAAGAAATAGTTCCCATATTAAACGAGTTAATTGAGCTAAAAAAAATCGTTGAAAAACGCGAAAGCAAAGATATCCCTGGACTTCCAAGACCAGGTTCAAATGAAACTTTTAATATGAGCCCAATGTTTAATTTGGATATCATTTCATCTGGACAAAAATCAAATATTGTACCCGATTCTTGTGTCTTGACAATAAATAGACGAATTATCCCCGATGAAAAATATGATAATGTAAAAAGGGAGATTTTAGAAGCAATCGAGAGAGGAAAAGCTAAAAGTAAAGCTCTAGATGTTAAAACAACTTTTAATTACATGTATCCAGCATTTAGAATTAATCCAAACTCCCCTCCAATTAAGAGGATTAAAAAAGTCATGTCATTGGTTCAAAATGTATCCGAAGAAAAAATACCAATGTTTGGAACAGCAGGGTCACTTGATATGAGCTTTGTCTCTCAAATATTAAATGTGGAAGATATAATTATACATGGCTTAGCAACTATGGGGTCTAATGCCCATGGAGTAAATGAATCTGTTAAATTAAAAGATGTGAGAATCTATATTAAAGAACTGATTGTTTTCCTTTGCGCAGATATATGAGTAACTAGAAAAAAAATCTCATTTTTTTTTCTTGAAATTCTCCAATTTTTCAAATATTTTTATCTAATTCTTTATTTTTCTATTTAATAATTTTGAGTTTAGAGGAATAATTTATGAATAGTTTTGAAAAAATTTTTGAAGAAGTTGATAATTTAAGTAAAGACAAAGTTATGGATATAATGACGAAGCTCATCGGAGTTGATACGACAGTTCCTCCGGGTAATACTTATCGAAAGTATGTTGATCTCATTTCTCCCTATTTTAGAGACATGGGATACGAATTAAAAGAAGTTGTCATGCCTGAAGAGCTCGTAAAACAAATACCATACCCTCTTGAAGGTCAGCGTGTTAATCTTGTCGCTACTAAAGATTATGGGCAAAAATCTTATGTTTGCTTTTATGGACACATGGATGTCGTACCTGCTCCAAATGATGGAGAAAAAAAATGGCGTTACCCCCCATTTGAGGCTACTTTAACTAAGGCAGGTAAGATTTTTGGGAGGGGCACCTCTGATATGAAAGGAGCCATGGTCTGCTTGATTTTAGCGCTCGAAATAATAGACAAATTAAAACTCACCCCAAAATATAATATTAGGGTCATGAATTGTACCGATGAAGAAATTGGCACCTATCCGGGAGTCCTGTATTTAGAAGAACAAGGATATGTGAAAGATATTGTGTTTTGTATGGAGGGTATTATTATTCCGATTATAGCTGTTGGAGCTGCTGGATCAGTAAATATTGTTGTTGAAACTATTGGTCGTAGCTGTCATTCGGGAAGCAATTTCATGGGAACAAATGCCTTGGAAGAAATGGTTCCAATCATGGTAGAATTATTGAAATTGAAAAAAGAAGTAGAAAAACGCGAAAGTGTTGATATTCCGGGTATTCGCCCCTCTGATAGTGGTGAAAGAATGAAAATGAGTCCAATGTTTAACCTCGATATTATCCGTTCCGGGGAAAAAGAAAATATTGTTCCAGACCTCTGCACTTTAATTATAAATCGACGATACATACCGGATGAAAATTATGAAGATGTCATACAAGAGATAAAAGGTGCCGTTAACAGAGGAAAAGCCCTAAGTAAGGCTTTGGATGTGAAAATCACGATTAAAAAAGATTATCCTGCTTTTAAAAATGATGCGAACTCGCCTGCTAATTTAAGAATAAAGAAAGTAATGAGTTTAGTACAGGGGGTATCTGAAAATGAGATTAAAGTTATAGGATCATCAGGCTCAACTGATATGGGCTTCTTAACTGATTATGATGTCCTTATTCACGGAAACAGCAGCGTTGTTTCTAACTCACATGGCGTTAATGAGGTTATAAAATTTCAGGACATCCTAACCTACATTAAAGAAATAATTGTCTTTTTATGCGCTGATTTCTAGAATATTTAAAATCTAATGGTAATTCTTCTTTTTTTTTTAATTATAAAACCTTCAAAATTAGAAGTTCTTGGATAATAAAAAGGAAAATAAAAATAAAAAAAAGTAGTGAAAAATTTCTTCTTCTAGTACGTTATTCTTAAGATCTAGTAGGATTTATTTTAATCCTCGGTTATCTCAATTGCCTCTTCAGGACATTGAGTTTCACAAGCTCTACATCCTACGCAATCTGCTCTGTTGTCTTCATTAACCTTTACCTTACCACCTTCAGGTTCATCAAAGCATTCACTTGGGCAGACCTCATAACATGTTCCACAGCCCGTACAGGCATCCATATCAATTTTGATTCCGAATGACATTATTCATTTACTCTGTTGTTGTTTGATTTTTATTATTTTTTTTACTTATAATTATTTATGTTAATTCTAAAAATAATGTAAAAAATTTAAATTTCGTTCTTAACATTAAAAATAAACTCAAAAAAAAATAAATAATTACTGCATTCATTATGTGTCGAATGTTTTTTCAATGTGCGTTAGAGCCGTTTAATATAGATTTAAATGTCCTAAAAAAATTTATATCCTCTTGTCATTGGAAATATTTGAGAAAATACAATTTACTGTTCAAGTTAATGAAAAAATAAGAAAAAAAATTAAATTAATATTTAATAATTTTAATCGTTCTCGGCTGCCTCTTCGGCTGCAAGTTCCTCTTCGAGCTCTTCCAAGGGAACAGGAGCAGGAGTAGTCAACATGCTGTACCCAATCCAAATTGCTATAATGCAAACAAGGAGTACAAGTAACCAAAGTGGAGCAACAACAAACAATCTCCATGAAAACAAATCAACACCAAATAGATTTGTTAAGAATTTAACTTCAAAACCTCCGGTGACACCACCTAAAGTCTCCATATAGAGATCAACAACTGAACCTAAGGTGTAAACGATAGCGATTATTACACCAACCAACATGATTAATAATCCAATTATTTTATCCTTTGCCATTTCTAAAACCCTTTTAGTTTTATATTTTTATTATTGTTGAATTTTGAAATGCTTTTAAATTAAAGCATTTAATATTTAAATAAAAACCATCTTTTGAATAAAAACCATTCGATAGTTACGATAAGATCTATTAACAATAGATTATTAAAAAATTCAATAAAATCAATAATTGATTAAATTACTTATGTTTTTAAAGTTTGAAGGATAAAATCTATGAATAAAAAGGACCCTACAGAAGAGTATGTTTTAATTATTGGTTCCAGTAACATGGATTTAAATATATATATACATAGGTTTCCTAAACCGGGAGAGACTGTCACGGGAGGTAAATTTAAACAATCTCTGGGAGGTAAAGGTGCCAATCAGGCAGTAGCATCAGTACGATCAGGTGCGAATACTCTTTTTATTGGAAAAATAGGAAAGGATGCTTTTGGAGATCAAATGCTATCTCGATTAACAGAGGAGGGAATTGATATAAATCACGTTATTAGAGATATATCTCACTCTAGCGGTGTAGCTTTCATTTTGATTGATGAGAATGGAGAAAATATGATTAGCGTAGCTCCAGGAGCAAATTTTCATTTAACAAAATCTGAAATCATAAAAAATACCGAAATTATAAAAAATGCCAAGGTCTTAGTCGTTCAAATGGAAATTCCTATTGAAACAATTGAGGAAATATTTCAAATTGCTTCTGAAGGCGAAGGCTATAAAATTTTAAACCCCGCACCATTAAAACCTATTTCTGTTGAAGTTTTTAAAAATATTGACATAATTATTCCAAACGAAGGAGAACTTTTCCGTTTGCATTCTCTTTTGGGATTCAGGGAGTTAACCTCAGAACTAAGAGAAAATATCATTCAAGCTTCAAAAGATATCACGACTCTAGGAGTTAAATTTGTAATTACTACTTTAGGAAGTAAAGGTTCATTAATTTACAATAGAGAGAAGGATGAGATAATAGAAATTCCTGCGTTTAAAGTAAACGCTGTAGATACAGTAGGTGCTGGAGATTGTTTTAACGGAGTCCTAGCTAGTCAGATAGGTAAAGGTAAAACTATCGTAGACGCTGTTAAATATGCAACAGCTGCAGCTTCAATCGCGGTTACTAGAAAGGGTGCCCAGGAGTCAATGCCATATACTGAAGAAATTAAAAAACGTTTCAAAGAATTAAATATGTTAATCAAAAGCTCTGAGGGATAATCATGATAAATGAACTACTTCCTGCTAAACGCGGGACTAAATTAAGAAAAAACGGAAATGAAGTTCTGAAAATTACTATTGATCAAAATGAACTCATGAATATTCTTCTTATTAATAGTAATAGCTTTAAAGCCGAAAATATTTCTCAGTTAGATTTAATCATAAAACCTAATAATTATTATATGATAATTAATAATGGAAACAATACAATTGAACTATCCTTTAACGGAAATATTTCAGATCATGAAATTATATATGATCCTTATAAATATACAACCACAGAAAAGATCAATTATAAGCCTGACGACTTTAAACAGATATATTCCGTGCCTGAAGGATATTTAGATACTCTCCCTAAGTGGTATAGCTTTAAATTTACGTATGATGAATTTAATTTAATATTCGTTAAACCCGAAATGGGGATTTCCTTTCAAATTCATAAAAAGAGGAGCGAATCATGGGAAATTTTAAAAGGTAAGCCAATTATTGTTAGTGGGAATCAAGTTCATTATTATGTAGAAGATCATAGTAAGTTTGAGAACTCTGTAAATAGCTATCACTCCGTAATAAACCCTAATAGAGACAAAGATAAATTTGTGATCATTAAAGAAAGGTGGCGTGGTAGTTTCGATGAGGAAGACATAATTCGAGTGTTTAATCCTAATAATTTTGGATGATTTTTCTTAATAATGAAAAAAAACTTTCAAAATACTCGATAAAATTTGAAGATTTACGATCCAGTGGAAATTCAAAAAGAAGCCTTTTAAGTTTTATGATTTTTTCTGTTCTTTTTCGATTATCTTATCATAAAATTAAAATTTAATCCAATAATAATTATGTTAACAAAATAAATTCTATCGGAAAAATTATACAATAGTATATTAATTGAATAAAGAAATTGGTGGAAAAATGAGTCCGAATGAAGAAGAGAAAGAAGAAGAACAACCCATAGATGAGGAGGAAGAATCTATCGAGGATTCTCCTGATGAGCCTATAGAAGACTTAGATACACAAAAAGAATTAGATAGATTGAGATTTCATTATAGAGGATACACATTAGAAGAATTAAAAAAAATGAATATGGACCAATTTATCCAATTATTACCAGCAAGAGCAAGGCGATCTCTTAGAAGAGGATTACCACCAAGACAGAAGAAGTTATTAGAAAGATTAAGAAGATCCTATAGGGCAAAAAAAAGGGGGAAAGATATCGTCACTCGTACTCATGTAAGAGATATGTTAATTTTCCCCGAAATGGTTGGACTGAAAATTGGAGTATATAATGGGATGAAATTTGAAATCGTTGATGTTAAACCTGAAATGATTGGACATTATTTAGGAGAATTTTCTCTAACTCGTCATAGAGTTAACCATGGGAGCCCTGGGATCGGAGCTACAAGAAGTTCAAAGTATGTACCATTAAAATAATTAATTTAATCAAATAATAAATGAGATGATATAACATGCCAACCTGGGATTATGCCTTTCAAGAAGAAAAATATGATATTGAGCGTTTAGCAAAAGCATCAGGAAGAGATTTGAGAATTAAGCCAAAACATTCACGCGAAATCTGCGCTTGTTTAAAAGGCATGAAATTAGAACACGCTAAAAATTTTCTAGAAGATGTTATTCAAATGAAGCAATCAGTCCCATTTCGAAGGCATAAGAAAAAACAAGCTCATAAAAAAGATTTGAAACAATACAAATGGTACGCTGGACGATACCCAATTAAGGCCGCTGCTAGGATCTACGAAATCATTACTGCCGTAGAATCTAATGCTGAGTATAAAGGTTTAGATGTAGATTTATGTAGAGTTATTCACGCCGCAACTCATAGAAGTAGAATTATCAAGAGATATATTCAACGCGCCCATGGAAGATCTTCAGCAAGGGATAAACATTTATCTCACGTAGAAATTGTACTGTATGAATTTCCAGGTTAGGGTTATTAGTATAATATTAACGATTATTAAATAATTAGAGATTGATTAAAAATTGCCATTATCCAAACATTTTATTGAACAAGGAATAAAACTTATGCAAATAAATGAGTTTTTGCGCTCAGAGCTTGTCCGCGCGGGATTTGCAGGAGTAGATATCCAGAAGACGCCACTTGGAGTAAGAATCACGTTAAGGACCTCTAGGCCAGGACTTGTGATTGGAAAAGGGGGAAAAAGGATACAAGAGATAACAGATGTTTTAAAGGACCGTTATGAACTTGAATTACCGCAGATCGAAGTTGAAGAGGTAGAGAACCCTGATCTTGATGCGGAAATTATGGCGGAGCGTTTAGCTTACTCGTTAGATCGTGGTAGGCATTATCGAAGAGCTGGTTATTATATTTTGCGTAAAGTCATGGATGCTGGAGCTATCGGCGTGGAGATTAAGATATCCGGTAAGGTGACCTCCCAAAGAGCGCGTACTCAGATCTTTCGAGCTGGAACTATGAAGAAAAGTGGACAACCCGCACATGACGCTGTTGACAAAGGAGTTGCGCAATGTGTTCAAAAATCTGGCGTACTTGGAATTGTGATAAAGATCATGCAGGCTGGTTTTAAAATGGGTGATGGAGTAAAGATAAATGCTGAATTACTTAATACGGCTCAAAAGAAAATATCAGCAAAACTAGCGAAGAAAAAAGCTAAAAAATTACCCAAAGAAGATTATGAAATAGAAGAAGAAGAAAGACCATTGACTGAGGAAGAGGAACAACTGATTGATGAGGTTGACGAGGAAGATATCAAAGAAATTTCATTAGAGCCGAACAGTGAGGGCCAAGAATAAATAAAATTTAAAAATTGGTGAAATAAAAGTGAAAGTAATTTCTGCTGAACAAATTAGGAATATGGATGAGAGGGAAATTGAAAGAACTCTCCTCGACCTAAAAGAGGAGAAAATGATGCTTTACTCTACTCAGACAGGAGGGGGTCTTTCTGATAACCCAGCAAAGGCAAAAATGCTGAGAAAGCAAATAGCTCGAATTTTAACAGTTAAGAGAGAGAGAGAATTAGAAGAATTCGAAGAATTAGAAGAATTAGAAGAATTGGTATGAAAATCAATCCGAGATATGTAATCTATCATGATTTAATTGGATTTAATGTATCGGTTAAAAAAAAATCAAGCTTATACGATTCGCAATTCATTGACATTGGAACTGTAATTGACGAGTCGAAAAATATGTTAATAACAGAAAAAAATAATCAAATAAAAAAATATATAAAAAAAGACCATATGTTTCGAATTTCTATCGATACTGACGAGGAAAAATATAAATTAGAAGTAAATGGTCAAAAAATCGTTGGTCGTCCCGAAAACAGATTAAGAAGTTTAAGAAAAAAAAAAAGGTTTAAAAAATGAGTAAAAATATTGGTATCCCAGGAGTAACACCTCCTAAGACTGAATGTCAAGATCCTGCATGCCCTTATCATGGAACTACGAAGATAAGAGGAAAAATTACGAAAGGTGTGGTAGTTTCAAAAAAATCTAGAAATACAATTATTATTAGACAGGATTATGTTCAATTTGTAAAAAAATATCAACGATACGAAAGGCGTAATTCTCGACTTTCCTGCCATTTACCTGAATGTTTAAGAAATGAGATTGAACTCGGAGATATGGTAAGAGTAGGAGAGAGTAGAAAAATTTCAAAAACTAAAGCATTTATTGTTTTAGATAAAATAACGAGTGGGGCGAGCTAAATGGGAACGAGAAGAAAATCAGGAAGAAAAACGGTATCAAAACCTCGGACATCATATGGATTATGTAACGGATCAAAAATTACTATAGCAGATAATTCGGGAGCAAAAATTGCCCAAATTATTAACGTTGACCATTCTAAAACACGATTAAGAAGGCTTCCAAAGGCAACAGTGGGAGATGTATGTACAGTAACAGTGAAAAAGGGAAAACCTGAATTACGTGGAACTATCTTAAAATGCATCATTGTCAGACAAAAAATGATATATCGTCGAATAGATGGGACTAGAATTTGCTTTGAAGATAACGCAGGAGTATTGATATCTAAAGAAGGAGACCCAAAAGGAACAGAAATCAGAGGTCCGATTGCGAGAGAAGCTGCTGAACTGTATCCAAGATTAGCAAGTATTTCATCATTAATAATTTAAATTATACACAAAAAAGGTCATAAATTATGAAAATTAAATCAAGACAACCAAGAAAACAAAGAAAGGCTCTTTTCAAATATAAAAATCACCAAAGATCAAAACTACTCACCTGCAAATTAGCAGATTTTGTTCAGGATGAATATGGGATAAAAAGAATACCCCTTCGTGTAGGTGATCAGGTGAAAGTCACTAAAGGAGAGTTCAAAGATTTTGAGGGAGAGATATTAGAAATCACCAAAAATTTACGTGCTAAAGTAAAGGAAGCAGTATTTGAGAAATCGGACGGCACTCAATTTTATCCTACAATTCATGTATCTAATTTAGTAATCACGAAGTTTAGGCGAGAAGGGAAGCGGATGGATGGATGGCGGGCAGCGATGATTGAAAAGAAATCTGGATTTGCTTGGGACGATGAACCGATGGCCCCAAAGAAAGAAAAAAAGAAATTAGAAGAGGAGGATGAATAATGACTAGACATGGTGGAATGAAAACCTTAAAACGTCTTAATACGCCAAAATTTTTGCAGATAAAGAGGAAACATGGGAAATTTTTCGTAAAACCTTCCGCTGGACCTCATCCAAGTAGATTCTGTTTACCGCTTTTACATGTTGTAAGAGACCTCCTCAAAATTGTTGATACACATAGAGAGGCTAAAAAGCTTATAGGATTAGGTCACTTTAAAGTAGATGGAAGAATTATTCGGAATAAAGGCTATCCAGTAGGGCTTATGGATGTGCTCTCTATTGATAAAATGAAGAAACACTATCGAATTCTTCCTGATTCTCATTATGGTCTAATCCTATTTGAAATATCTGAAGAAGAGAGTTTGTTCAAATTATGCAGAATTATTAAAAAAACAACCATTAAAGGCGGTCACGTTCAACTTAATTTACATGACGGGAAAAATATTCTAATCAAAGTATCTGATCCACGCAATCCGAAAGAAGATATCTATAAAAGAATGGATATTTTAAAGATTTCAATACCTGAACAAGAAATCATGAAAGTGTTAAAATTTAAGGAAAACAATTTAGCGATAATTATGTCCGGTAAAAATATCGGACAAGTTGGAAAAATCATTAATATTAAAAAATTATTTGGTCCTAAGGCGAATACCGTCTCAATTGAACATGATGGAGGACATACAGAAACTCTGTATGATTACACATTTGTCATTGGAGAGGACCTATCTGAAATTAATCTACCAAAAATAAATAGTTAAATAACTAGTAAAGAAAAGATGTGATTATTGCAATGTCATCCAAAGCTAAAACAAAAAAACAAAAATCTATAAATTATGATGAACTCTGGGAGTCCAATCCAATGAAAAAACCGTTTCTTGAGAAAATAGTGCTTAATATTGGTGTTGGAGCTGGTGGAGAAGAATTAGAAAGAGCAGTAACAGTATTAGAAACAATATCGAATATGCAAGCAATCAAAACTCTATCAAAAATAAACATCAAAGAATTTAATCTTCGTATAGGACGTCCTATCGGAACAAAGGTTACAATAAGGAAAAAAAATGCAGAAAAGTTATTAAAAAGATTGTTGATTGTCAACAATAACAGAATCTTAAGGAAAAGTTTTGATAACTATGGCAACTTTGGCTTTGGAATAACTGAACATATAACAATTCCGGGTATTGAATACGATGCGGATATTGGTATCTGGGGCTTAGATGTGAGCGGAAGAATCGTTCGCCCTGGAATGAGAGTAAAAAATAGAAGAGCTCGACGCTCTAAAATTTCGAAACATCATTATGTGTCGCGTGGTGAAGCGCAACACTTTTTAGAAAAGAATTTTGGTGTCCAGGTTGTTAAGAAATTAGATTTAGATTTTATTTAATTAAAAAAAAAAAAATGATGAAAAAAGATGCCACAATCAAAGAACTATGGAAAGGGTCAAAGAGAATGCCGAAGATGTCATACTCATAGAGCTATTATAAGACGCTATGGACTTAATATATGTCGTCGTTGTTTTTATGAAATTGGAAAGGATATTGGATTTAAAAGATATGAATAATAAAAATTACAAAATAAAGAATATGTGAAAAATTATGACAAACACACTTGCTGATGCGTGTAACCAAATGAAAAACGCAGAACGTGCAAAGATGAAAGAAGTGGTTATCAATCCTGCGTCTAATTTATTTCAGAGAATCCTTCGCATTTTCCAAGCCCATGCATATATCGGAGAGTTTGAGAAGTTCGATGATGGCAGGCAAGGTAAATTTAAAATCGCTTTATTAGGAAAGATTAACGAATGTAGTTCTTTGATGCGTTTAAACTATAAGGTTAATCAATTTGAGGCTTTAAGTAGGAGACTCCTGCCTGCCCCTGGATTAGGTATTATTGTATTAACCACAAATCAAGGGATTATGACAATAGAAGAGGCTGATGAGAAAAAAATCGGTGGAATGACTTTATGTTATATCTACTAAATTTAAAATGAGGTAAAAAGAAATGGTAAAAGTTGCTTATTTTCGGGAAGAATTGGAAATTCCAGAGGGAGTAGAAGCAGTATTAGGTGATTACCATGAAATTACAATAAAAGGCCCGAATGGAGGCCCGATAACAAAAAATTTTTCTCACATTAGAGGCATCAAATTTTCAATTGAAGAAAATAAAATAGTTTTTACAACCAACTTCCCTAAAAGTGGGACACTCGCATTGGCTAAAACTATTATAAATATAATTAATAACTTAATTATTGGAGTTCAGACTAATTATACTTACACTTTAAAAGTATGTTATAGTCATTTTCCCGCCAACGTTGAAGTAAAATCTAACAAAAAAGAAGTGCATATTGTTAATTTTTTAGGAGAAAGAGCACCTAGAAAAACTAAATATACTGATAATGTTGAGATCGAAGTTAAAGGAGATGACGTTATTCTCACAGGCCCAGATAAAGAATCTCTTGGACAAACGGCAGCCAATATTAAACAATGTTGTAAAATCAGAAAAAAAGATCCGCGTGTATTTCAAGATGGAGTATATTTATATAAAAAACAATTAGGAGACAAAATTCTCTGGGAGATTATTTGAGGTGGTTAAACTGTCAGATCAAAAGAGATTAATTGAAATCAGGAAAAAGTTGAATAAAAAAAGGCCATCATTTAGAAGAGTTGAATCATGGCGCTATAAGCGAGTAAAAGATCCATGGAGAAAAGCTCGAGGAATTGATAGTAGGACTAGAATAAAATCTAAATCTGGTGTTAAATCACCATCTGTGGGATATAGAGGTCCCAAGAAAGTTAGAGGTTTACATCCTTCGGGATATGAAGAAGTAAGAGTTTCAAATCTTAATGACTTAGAAGAATTAAATAATAAAAAACATGCGATAAAGATTTCAGCTAAATTAGGTGCTAAGAAACGAATTGAATTAATTGAAAATGCTCAAAATAGAAACTTCAAAATTTTAAATATTGGTATAAGTCAAAAAGAACTTGAAGAGTTTGAAGCTATGTTGGAATCACCTATTGATGACTTGGATGATGATGAATATATCGATGATGAGTCTTTTGAAGAGTCTTTTGAAGAAGAAGAATTGGACGATGAGGAATAAAAATAAAAAACATGTGATGATGAAATGAATTTAAGTGCTCAAAGAAGAATGGCAGCAGAAATATTAAAATGTGGAGAAAATCGAGTCTATCTTGATCCATATTTAATAGAAGATATAAAAATGGCTATAACAAGAGAAGATATCCGTAATCTGGTTAAAGAAGGAATCATTCAAAAAAAGTATAAAAAGGGTATTTCAAACTATCGGAAAAAAATACAACATGCAAGAAAGAAGAAGGGATTAGGTAGAGGACTAGGAAAAAGAAAAGGAAAAAAAGGTGCAAGAACTCCTAAAAAACGATTATGGATTAAAAAAATTCGCCCACTCAGAAGAGAATTAAAAAAAATGAGGGATAGGAAATTAATTACTCCAGCAACTTATAGGAAGTTGTACAGGAACGCAAAGGGCGGCATGTTTAATAGTGTTTCACAACTAAATCGACATATAACTGATAAAGAACTATTAAGAAGAGGGAGATAAATAAGGATGGCACACGGACCACGTTATAGAAGACCTAATAGGAGAAGATTTGAAGGAAAAACGAATTATATTAAAAGATTAAAATTATTAAAATCAAAAAGTTTAAGGTTAGTCATAAGAGTTTCTAATAATCATGTTAGAGTTCAAGTAATTGAATCAAAGAAAGGAGGAGATAAGGTTTTAGTCTCTGCATTTTCTGAAGAATTAATAAAAAAATATGGATGGAACGCGAATACAGGGAATATTCCTGCTGCTTATCTTACTGGGTATTTGGCGGGAGTGAGAGCAAAAAAAAATAATATTGACACCGCAATTTTAGATTTAGGTGTATTTTATCACCGAAATCGAGTACTTGCTGTGTTCAAAGGTGTTTTGAAAGCAGGAGTAGATATTCCTCATCGCGAAGAATTCTTTCCAGAAGGTTTTGACGAAAGAATAAATGGGGCTCATATTGAAAATTATGGAAAGTTGTTAAAAAAAGATGATCCAGAAAAATTTGAGCAGATTTTTTCTGGATATTTAAATAAGAATAAGATTGATCCCTTAAAGATAAGTCAAACGTTTACTAATACGTTAAAGAATATAGAACAAACTGCCTGATTAAAGGTGTAAATTATATGAGTCGTCCAAGAAGAGTAGAAGAAGAATGGATTCCAAGAACTAAACTTGGAGAATTAGTTAAAGAGGGATTAATAGATCTTACCCGTATATTTCAAAATAATCTAGTTGTGAAGGAAAAACAGATATTCGATATGCTCCTTCCCAATTTATCAGAAGATGTCATTTCCATAAGCATGGTGCAACAGATGACTGCTAGCGGTCAAAGATCTAGATTTAAGGCAGTTGTAATTGTAGGGACCGATGGATATTTAGGTGTTGGTGCCGCTAAGAGTAAAGAAGTTGGCCCCGCTATAAGAAAGGCTATTGATAGAGCAAAACTTTCTGTTGTTCCTGTAATAAGAGGTTGTGGGAGTGGAGAATGTGGTTGTGGTGGAATTCATAGTATACCTTTTAAAGTTAAAGGAAAATGTGGAAGTGTTAGGATTCAACTTATCCCCGCTCCAATGGGAGTAGGTTTAGCTTGTGCTGATAAAGTTAAACAAGTACTTAAACTATGTGGTGTTGAGGATATGTGGAGTAAAACTTTTGGTGATACTAGAACAAGTGAAAATCTCGTAAAAGCAACTTTTAATGCTTTAAAGAATGCCCATAAATTTAATTTTAATTTATAAAGTTGAGTGGTGTATATGTCTATGTCTATTAAAAAAACAAAATCGAAGAAGGCTGCTACTACTCCCAAATTATATTTTGCAGTTCGAGTTAGAGGTGCTATTGGGATGAGAGGTAAAATATTAGATACCTTAAGCATGCTAAGAATGAACAAAGTGAATCATGGTGTTCTAATTTGGGGCGAAAAAAGCTTTATGGGAATGCTTAACAAATGTAAAGATTATATTGCGTATGGAGAAATAGATGAAAAAGCTCTAGTGAGATTACTAAGGGTTAGAGGGAAAGTAGAAGGACAAAAAGCACTCACTGATGAGCATATTAAAAATTTGACGGAATATAAAGATATTAAAGAATTCGCTAAAGCATTATTAGATGGAAAAATACAATATAGAGAAAAAGACATTTATAAAATTAAACCCGTTTTCAGACTGCATCCCCCAAGAAAAGGGCATCGTGGAACCATTAAAAAACATTATGGTGAAGGTGGAACTCTCGGGAACGTTGGAGATTATATTAATATAATTATTCATAAAATGATATAATTAAGAGGATTGAGAAAATTGAGAAAATTTCCTAGAAGAATTAGAAAAATGAGAGGGGTTCGTACACGGGGATATGGTAGAGTAGGTCAACATCGAAAATCAGG
>Ga0209976_10001203_pt1 | contig 15510 bp, 13 predicted proteins | sample SumtaG_FD_182806 | JGI IMG/M metagenome (GOLD analysis project Ga0209976, IMG submission 182806) | Deep subsurface microbial communities from Indian Ocean to uncover new lineages of life (NeLLi) - Sumatra_00157 metaG (SPAdes) (version 2) | ecosystem: Environmental > Aquatic > Marine > Oceanic >...
TACCCCCTCCGCATTCTCCCGCAAGCGGGAGCTGCGGTCTCCCCCACAGATAAGCCACAAAAACACGGCGCCCTAACGCCAGTCACTCCAGAAAAGACATCATAACCCCCTATTTATGATGTTGGGTAGCCAATGTGCTTTTTAGTAGTTCCCTCTCCCCTGGTGGAAGGGGGTTAGGGTGAGATAGTGTTTACTGTTCCTTGATTAATGCAATCATCTCTCTTACGGCCTTATCAAGACCCACCAAGACTGCGCGTGCTATGATACTGTGGCCGATGCTAAATTCATTGATTTCGGAGAGCCCCTTGAAGGCCTTGATGGTTTGATAACCTAAGCCATGACCGGCATTGACTCCAAGGTTCAATTTATGGGCAAGCTTTGCGCTGTTTATAATCCTCTCGAAGGCTTCGGAGCGCTGTTTTGGTGTATCCGCATCACAAAAAATTCCCGTATGAATCTCCACGTAATCGGCATCTATTCGATGGGCGAGTTTGATCTGATCCAGGTCGGGATCAACAAAGATGCTCACCGGTATTCCTTCCTTTTTAAGGGCTTGGACTGCATCGGATACCATGTCTTTGTGAAGATGGAGGTCAAGACCGCCTTCAGTGGTCAACTCCTCCCGCCTTTCCGGCACTAATGTCACTAAATCCGGTTTGATTTCTCCGGCAATGGCAATCATTTCCGAAGTTGCGGCCATTTCCAGGATCAGCCTGGTTTTGATCGTTTCGCGTAGAAGCCGGACATCCCGGTCCTTTATATGTCGTCGATCTTCTCTAAGATGGGCGACTACCCCATCGGCACCCGCCAGCTCCACTATTGCTGCAGCCGTGACCGGGTCCGGAATATTGATTTTTCTAGTCTCCCTAAGCGTGGCTACATGATCAACATTAACTGCTAAGCCTGGCATTATGAAATACCTCCCAAATTCTCTACTCCTCCAACAATTTAAGCAATTCTTCCTCTTTAATCCTCATGGCCTCGGCCTGTTCCAACGTTTTCTCGTGGTCAAATCCTAACAGGTGCAAGATCCCATGAATCAAAAGCTGGTCGAATCGTGATTCAACAGACATGCCGGCATCTTTCGCTTCGCGTGCTGCAGTGTCGAGGGATATAACCACATCACCCAATAGATTCGGGTTGATTTGCTCGAAAGGGCCTTCTTGCATTGGGAATGCAATCACATTCGTCGGGCCCTGCATACATAGATACGTCTTGTTGAGCCTGGCTATTTCCGGATCATCTACAATGAGGATGGACAACTCTCCGTTAGGGCATCCTAAGGCGTTTAAAATTGTTGTCGCCTTTTTCTTTATTTCCGCGTGATCGATCCTGTAACGGTTTTGCCTGTCTTCTATCAGAATTCCCATTTGGTCTCTTGGCCCCGTCGTTAATGATGTTGATAATTGCACCGCCGAGTCTGTGCCTCCTTGCTATCCCCACACCGTCTTTCACATGAGCGATAAGGACTATGAGCAAATCCTTAGGCGATTTGATGTCGTTTTCAGCCACGTCGCCGATCTGATATCGAGGCGTGGTTATTTACGGTTTCGATAAAATTTTTGTTTTGTTTTTTTGTCATTTCAGTGTGCGTCACATGTGCATTGTTCAATCTTTTTGATCGAGATCCTCATAAGCCTTGATAATATCCTGGACCAATTGGTGTCGCACCACATCTTTCTTGGAAAAAAAGACAAAGCGTATTCCTTTAATTTCCTGTAAGATATCATTTGCCTCCACAAGCCCTGAAACCTTTTCGTTAGGCAAGTCGATCTGCGTGATATCACCAGTGATAACCGCTTTGGAACTGAATCCAAGACGCGTCAAAAACATCTTCATCTGTTCCGAGGTCGTATTTTGGGCTTCGTCTAAGATCACAAAGGAATCGTTGAGGGTTCGGCCCCTCATAAATGCCAGGGGGGCCACTTCTATTGCGCCTTGCTCGATTAGCCGGGAAGCTTTTTCATAACGCACCATGTCGTGAAGGGCATCGTAGAGCGGTCTCAGATAAGGATTGACCTTTTCATAAAGATCTCCGGGGAGAAAGCCCAAGCTTTCACCAGCCTCCACGGCCGGACGTGTCAGGATAATTCGATTGACATGACCTTTTGTCAGCGAAGAAATTGCCATGGCCATGGCCAGATATGTCTTGCCGGTGCCGGCAGGTCCAATGCCAAAGACAATGTCGAACTTTCGGATAGCGTCGATATATTCCTTTTGTGCCAGACCCTTGGGTGTAATAGGTCTCTTCTGGGAGGTAATGTAGACAGTATCCAGGAAGATATCCTTGAGCTTGACGCGATCATTGCTGCTCAGGATCCGGATGGCATGATTAATGTCGTTTTCGTAAACCGGATACCCTTCATCAACGAGAGCGTAGAGCTCTTTGAGGAGCTTTTCGACAAGCTGTTTGGTTATTGCGTCTCCATGGATACTGACCGTATTACCTCTGGCATGGATTTGGATATCTAAAACGTCTGCAATCCGCCGTAGATGCCGATTCTGCTCACCAAACAGGCTTCTTGCCACGAGATTATCGTCAAATGTGATTTTGAGGCTCCCGTGATCCGCTGTTTCATGTTTGCGAGGAGCTTGTCGTGTCTTCATATCAGGGATAAATTTATATAACAGTCCAAATGATTTTGCAAACCACAAAAACCAGACCGTAAAGGCCGGATAGATGTATCGAAAAATGACTTGACTTGAAAAGGGCCATTTGTTACACGCTAACCTGATTGAAATCTTAACAAAAACGGAGAGATCGATGAATTCACTCGATATCCTTATCAGCGTTATTGTCGGGTTTTGCCTTGTTCGTGGTATTTTCAGGGGAATTATAAAGGAGATAACCTCGATTGTCGGGGTTTTTGTCGGTTTTTATGCTGCTTACACCTATTATCCGATCGTGGCAGATCATCTCTCTTTCTTAATTACCAATAAATCGCATCTGAACATTGTCAGCTTCTTTATTACTTTCAGCATTTTGTTCCTTATCGTTGGATTTGTCGGTATTGTCTTTAAGTATTTACTTAAGGCGGTTGCCTTGGGCTGGGCCGATAACATCCTTGGCGGCACCTTTGGCTTTGTAAAGGCAGTTCTTATTGTATCCGTTCTGCTGGTTCCCCTCACGATCTTTCTTCCCCAAAGAGCACCTTTCGTCAAGGATTCTTTCCTCGCTCCCCGCGTGAGCGCTATCTCCGAAATGATGGTCGCCGTAGTGCCAAAAGAAATGAAGCAAAAGTTTAACGATAACATCAACGCATTGAAGAAGGCCTGGGAAAAACTATAATCTCGCCGACTACTGGTAGTGTTTATTTTGGTTTGGGGTCACAATGTCTTTTCTTTCGTTCCGAGTCTCCCGGGCTGGTGTTTTTAATAACTTATCTGCAGTGGGATTCTTACCCCCTCCGCATTCTCCCGCAAGCGGGAGCTGCGGTTTCCCCCACAGATAAGCCACAAAAACACGGCGCCCTACCGCCAGTCACTCCAGAAAAGACATCATGACCCCCTATTTATGATGTTGGGTAGTTAATTCTTGATAAAATTAGACATAAATTTTAAGGTGCCTGAGGCTATGAAGGCGTCCGGTGATTTTTACCGTCTTGTTGAACTTGTTGAAATCCTGCGAAGCGACCATGGCTGCCCCTGGGACCGCGAGCAGACATCAGATCAAATCAAGACTTATCTGTTGGAAGAGACCTATGAAGTTCTCGATGCACTTGAGTCTGACAACCGTGAGGACGTGTGCGAGGAATTAGGCGACCTCCTTTTTCACATTGTGTTTCTGGCAAGAATATTTGAGGAATCAGGGAATTTCAACATAAAGGATGTGGTGCGGACAATTACTGAAAAGATGATTCGGCGACATCCGCACGTGTTCGGCCAGGCAAAGGTTTCAAGCTCGGATGAGGTCAGACATAGATGGCATAAAATTAAAATGGCGGAAGCCAAAGATAAAGACACAGTCAAAAACTCCTTCCTTGATTCAGTGCCGCAAAAACTACCGGCCTTGATGCGGGCCTATCGCATCAGCGAACGTGCCGCCAAGGTCGGCTTTGACTGGCCGGATATTGATGGTCTTCTCAAAAAGTTAGATGAAGAACTGGCAGAGTTCAAAGCTACCCTGAAAGAGGCGGATCCCGAAAAATCAACGGAAGAGCTTGGAGATCTCCTTTTCACCGTAGTGAATTTGAGCCGGTTCATGCGGGTTCATCCTGAAGCGGCCCTTACTCTGACCATTTCAAAATTTATAAAACGTTTTGAGGTTGTAGAACAAACCTTGAGGAAACAGGGCCGCACATTAGAATCCGCCTCGCTTGAGGAGATGGATGCGATCTGGGACCAGTGTAAGACAGATGAGGAGATTTTGCCGGGCGAGAAAAATAAATAAAGATAACGGATTTACTGGGCGGTAGATCTGGAAAATGCAGAAATATTTAGGGGGAAAAAGACATGAATAAAAAATTAATTATTATAGGGTTCGGACTTGTCGCTGTTCTATTGCTTTGGACAGGGGTTTCAATCTATCCTGACTGGCTGTGGTTCGGAAATCTAGGCTTTTCGCCTGTTTTCTGGACCATGCTTTTGAGCAGGTTCGGGTTCGGTTTGTTGATTTGGTTGCTCTTGATTCTTATCATATGCCTTAACCTTTACGCCGCCAAACGTTTAAACCCAGGTGGCGGGCCAGGAGTGGCCTTTAAAGCTGCGGACGGTTTTGGCCTTTCAGGCAGGGCCTTAAATTCTCTCCTCATAGCTTTTATTCTGATTCTTAGTTTTATTGTTGCGTCAAGGGGCTCCTTTCAATGGGATATGCTCCTGCGCTATCTATATCAGCAACCTTTTGGCAGCACGGATCCTATTTTTAACAGGGACATCGGTTTTTATCTGTTCTCTCTTCCCTTTTACATTTTCGTCCGAAACGGGTTATTAGTTCTTTTCATTTTGGCTGGTCTGGTCAGTATGGGTTGGTATCTGAAAAAGGGTGCGCTTCAAATAGAGGGTGAATTTAGTGAAGTGGAGGGTGTCCCAACCTCTTTACCTAAAATTACCATTGCACCAAAAGCCAAGAAGCACCTTATTTTCTTGGGAGGAATCATTGTTCTACTCCTGGCCTGGGGTTATTATCTGAAAATTTATGGACTTTTGTATTCTACACAGGGACCTGCTTTCGGTGCCAGCTATACCGATGTCCACATCAAGGTCCTGGCCTATAAGATTTTGATCATTGTCTCCATAGGCTTTGCCCTGGTCCTTTTTCTCAACGCCTTTAAATTCAGGAAGAAATTAATCTGGTTAAGTGGAGGAATTTGGATAGGGGCTGTGTTGGTGTTTGCGACCCTGCTCCCCAGCCTGGTACAGAAACTTGTGGTTAAGCCGAATGAATTAGTTAAAGAATCACCCTACATCGCTTACAATATTGATTATACCCGCAAGGCCTATAACCTGAACAGGATAAAAGAAGTCAATTTTGAAGTTAATGATAAATTAAGTGCGGAGGACATCAAGAAACATGATGTAACGATTCAAAATATCAGGATCTGGGACGAGCGTCCCTTACTTCAAACCTACAGGCAGATTCAAACCATACGCCTATATTACGATTTTAACAATGTAGACGTAGATCGTTATCTAATCAATGACCAATATCGACAGGTCATGTTGGCCGCCCGGGAGTTGGTGATAAATCAACTTCCTCCCCAGGCAAATACCTGGGTCAATAGACACCTCATCTATACCCATGGCTATGGATTGGCCTCAAGCCCGGTCAATGAAGTAACCAGCGAGGGACTGCCCCGCCTCTTCATCAAAGACGTGCCGCCTTCCTTTGAACCTGACCTGAAGATAGAGCGCCCCGAGATCTATTATGGAGAAAAAACGGAGGAGTATGTTCTTATAAAGACGAAGACCAAGGAATTTGATTACCCCAAGGGGGACAAGAATGTCTATACCATCTATGAGGGAAGGGGAGGTGTCCCCATCAAATCTTTTTTCAGAAGGCTTTTATTTGCCGTTGAATTTTTCGATCCCCAGATACTATTTACCACTTATTTAAGCCCGGAGAGTAAAATAATGTACAATCGCCGGATTGGCAGGCGGGCGGGTTTGATTGCCCCATTTCTCGATTATGACGGTGATCCGTACATGGTTGTTTCCGGGGGAAAGCTCTATTGGATTCAAGACGCGTACACGACCTCTGATATGTATCCCTATTCTCGCCGATCTTATGGCCATTTTAAAAACAGAAGACTAAACTACATCCGGAATTCGGTCAAGGTAACTATCGATGCCTATAATGGGGATGTAGCTTTCTACATTATTGATGAAAAAGACCCTATTGTTAAAACCTATTCGAGTATATTCCCTGATCTATTTAAGCCTTTCAATGAAATGCCTGTGGATCTGAAAAAGCACATCCGGTACCCCAGGGACCTCTTTGAAATCCAGGCGGATACATACACGAAATATCACATGGAAGATGTCCAGGTCTTTTATAACCAGGAAGACCTCTGGCAAATTCCTGATGAGTTGTATGGTGACAGCCGACAAGAAATGGAACCTTACTATATCATCATGAAACTGCCCGAAGAGGAAAAGGAGGAGTTTCTTCTGATGCTCCCTTTCACCCCTTCCAAGAAGGATAATATGATTGGCTGGCTCGCGGCCAGAAGTGACCTGCCCAACTACGGGAGTCTGGTAGTTTACAAATTACCCAAGGAAAAACTGGTCTATGGACCGATGCAGATTGAAGCCAGGGTGGATCAGCAAACGGAAATCTCCCGGGAGTTGAGCTTATGGGGCCAGAGAGGTTCCAGAGTCATCAGGGGCAATCTTTTAGCCATTCCCATCGGTGATACATTTATCTATGTGGAGCCGGTTTATTTGGAAGCAATACAGGAAAAAAGCGAATCGCCCTCAACAGGACCACCTCAGAGAAGAGCTGCGCCGGTTTCTTCACAACAGGACAAATCAAGGTCTGCTGCCATACCGGAATTAAAAAGGGTCATTGTCGCTTTTGGCAATCGCTTAGTTATGGAGGAAAATCTCGATAAGGCCTTAAGCAGTGTATTGAGTGGGCAAATATTCCCCAAAGAATTGGCTTCCCCTGCTATTCCTCAAACTCGGGATCTTTCTAATCTAGGAGTGTTGGCCCTGGAACACTATAATAAAGCAAAATATTACTTGCGCGAAGGGAATTGGGCTGAATACGGGAGGGAACTGGAAAACTTAGAGAAAATCCTAAAAGAAATATCTAGTTTGGAATAAGGTTGGACCACGCCAAATATCCGACATTACATTGGTTTGGGGTCACAAAGACATCATGACCCCCTATTTATGATGTTGGGTAGTTAATTTTAGTAGTTCCCTTTCCCCTGGTTGGAGGGGGTTAGGGTGAGGCGGCGTGGTCATTCATTGGGTACGATTTTCAGAAGATCACTATATTCGCCCTGTTTTCCGAGATCCATTGATCGAACTTCTTGCGCAGCCAGCGCTTAAACCAAGATCTTGTATATGGTATCAGGATCCCAATACCTGCCAGATCGGTGATAAATCCCGGGGTTAACAGTACGATGCCGGCAACGAAGATCAACAGGGCATCCAGCATTTCCTCTGCCGGCAGCTCTCCTTGGTTCAGGCTTTCCCTGACCCTCGTCATTGTTTTGATTCCCTGAATCCTGGCCAGATACGCGCCCATGAATCCTGTTACAATTACGATAAGGATGGTGTTAAAGGCCCCCAGGTAGTATCCGATCTTTATCAACAGATAAAGTTCAAAGAAGGGGATGAGCGTAAATGCTAAGAATAATTTAAGAAACATGTTTTGCAAGTTGCTCCGATTATTTGTTTGCACCGAGCATATGTGAGTGCCCGGTCTTATGTCAAGACTAAGACATAAGTTTCTTTGTTGACGCTGTGAGCATTTATTGATATTGTTATAATAATTGAGCACAATCCAAAAATCATACATTGGTTTCAGCAATCCTTTTTCTCTCCTGAAAACGCACAATTTGGATTTAGATTCTCTGTTTTGATGGAGAACCGTTTGTCCAAATCATCCCACAAACAAATCATTGACAAGTTAGCCGCGTCTTATGGCATCGAGCCGGAATACATGGACAACTGGGGCCGCGTTCAACAAACCCCGGCAGAGACCAAACTGAATATCCTCAGGGCAATGGGGGTCAATGTTGATACCGAGGCCCGGGCAAACAAGGCATGGCATGCGAGACAAGAGGTCGAATGGTCATGCATGACAAAACCTGCCGTCGTGGCTACACTCTCGGGCCTGCCAAAGGACCTGGTGTTTCAAATCCCCGCCAGTGCTTCATCAGGTAGTGCTACCGAGGACCTGGAAGCCTCTCTTGAAGTTACAGACGAACACGGTATGGCCCGGCACTTTGCCTTCACCCACAAGGACTTGTCTTTTTGCGAGAGCGGGCGGGCAGGGAACATGACCTGCAAGCATTGGAGCCTGCCGTTTCCTCGACTTCAGAATATAGGTTATTATAGGTTTTACCTGTCCGTGCGCACGGGGGGTGGGGGGCAGGAGTGGTCACAAGCCATATTCGTTGCAATATGCCCTGAGAAGGCCTATATCCCGCCGTCCTTGCAGGGAAACGGTCGCGCCGCCGGCATTGCCATAAGCCTTTATGGTGTGCGATCCAAAAGGAATTGGGGGGTTGGTGACTTTAGTGATCTGAAAAAAATCCTGGATTGGGTTGCTGAAAATCTGCACGGAGGCATTGTCGGTTTAAATCCATTGCACGCTATTTTTAACCGGGGGCCGTTTAACACCAGCCCTTATCTTCCCATGAGCCGGTTTTACCGGAATTTTATTTATTTAGATATTACCGTTATCGAGGATTATCGAGATTCGCCAAAGGCCCGGGGCCTGGTCGATACGTCCGAGACACAGCGTCTGCTCTCTGAGCTCAGGGGCTCGGAAACGGTTCAGTATGAACAAATAGCCGCGCTCAAGCAAAAGGTATTAAAAGAAGTTTTTCAAACCTTTCTTGAGCATCATTGGAACAGGGCGGGGAGCAAAACCGGCCGGCAAAAGGAATTTGAAGAATACATTGAGAGGGAAGGCCTCCTGTTGGACAACTTTGCAACCTTCTGCGCCTTAAATTCAGCCATGCGTTCCAAGGACCCGGAGGCATGGACCTGGTCGCAATGGCCCCGGGAATACCAGCGACCCGACACGAAAACAGTCCGGCGATTTCGCGAGGAACATTGGAGGGAAATTCTTTTTCACAAATACGTCCAGTGGCAATTGGAAAAACAGCTTGCCCAAATCCAGGACTATGCAAGAAGCCGGGGGATGTGTATCGGCCTGTACCATGACCTGGCCCTGGCCGTCGACAGGTTCAGCGCTGATTTTTGGGCCTATCAGGATTTTTTCATTTCCAAGCTCAGGCTGGGAGCCCCGCCGGATGCATTCTCACAACACGGCCAGGACTGGGGCTTCCCCCTGCCTGACATGAAAAAAATCCAAGAGAACGGCTATGACTTGTTTGTGAAAGAGATTCAGAAAAATTGCGCTTTCGGGGGGGCGTTACGCATAGATCATGTCATGAGATTTTTTCACCTCTATTGCATTCCCGAGGGTGAGCCGCCCAAGAAAGGGGCTTATGTATCCCAACCTTTTAAAGATTTGATCAGGATTGTCGCGCTTGAGAGTGTTCGAAACCAGGTGATTATCATTGGTGAAGACCTTGGCACCGTACCAGCATACACACGGGATATATTGAGCAAGGCCAACATATTTTCATACAGACTACTTTATTTTGAAAAGGATGATCAAAAGGGCTTCATTCCGCCGCAGGACTATCCTGAATTGGCGCTTGTGGCGGTTGCCACCCATGATCTGCCCACCTTGGCTGGATTCTGGACCCACAGAGACATCAAGATTCGCAAAGAGGCTGGTATGTTTGATAGCCGCGAGGCTGTTGTCAAGGCTGCTTCCGAAAGAGAGATCGACAAGCATAACTTGTTGGTACTCTTACAAAAGTTGAAACTTCTACCTGAACACTATCCCTGCGACCCAACGGCCTATCCAGAGGTTACGGGAGAGCTTCACAATGCCATTGTGGGATTTCTTGCGCTGACACCGGCCAAGTTATTCATTTTAAGCCAGGAAGATCTGTTCAAGGAGACAGACCAGCAGAATCTTCCGGGAACCACCGTAGAATACCCAAACTGGTCCCTGAAGATGAAATACACAGTGGAGCAGTTGCGCAGCAACTCCAAAATAAGGGCGCTTAGTGACAAGTTCCAAAACTGGATCAAAAGATCAGGACGAAACAACCCCACAGTTTGGAGGTATGCCATGTCAGAGAAGAAGGGCAAAACAAAATCCTCTTTAAGGAGAGAGATTTCCAGGGAATCCGGCAAGATCAAGTTTGGAAAAGAAAGGACGGAAAAGATTAAAAGGAACGGTCGGCCAAGGGAAGAGAAGATTTTGGAACGGGCGCAAAGGGCCAGGGTTAGAGAGGTACACCGCAAGATCTTAAGGGATGAAACTTACAACAAGCATAAGAAAGCCGACAAAAAAATAGGAGGAGTCAGGGGGAAATTTCATCCGTCTCTCGAAAGGACACGCAAACGAACGTGAAGCCGGCACAGCTTATTAATAAGAATTTCCTGCTCGACATTGGTTTGGGCACAATGATGTCTTTTCCTCTATTCCGAGTCTCCCGGGCTGGTGTTTTTTGCAACTTATCTGAGGGGGCATTCCTTGCCCCCTCCGCATTCTCCCGCAAGCGGGAGCTGCGGTCTCCCCCACAGATAAGCCACAAAAACACGGCGCCCTACCGCCAGTCACTCCAGAAAAGACATCATGACCCCCTATTTATGATGTTGGGTAGTTAATGTAACACTGATTACACTGATTTGATCCAATGACCAATGACCAGGTACCGAGAATCGAGGTTCAGATTTACGAGATACAAGACCCCCGGGAGGCTGAAGCTGTTATCGAGTTGGGTGTTGATCGGATCGGAAGTGTAATACTATCTGAAGAAAATTGGAAGATGCCGGCCATAAGAGAAGCAATCAATGTTTCAAGGGGAACACGTGTGAAACATAGTTTGATTCCTTTGTTCAATACAAAAGGGATCTTGTCTGATGCCATCGAGTATTACCAGCCGGACATTATACATTTTTGCGAATGCTTGACTGATGATGAGGGGTGCATTGTGCCGCTTGAAACGTTTGTTGACTTGCAGATTTGGATAAGAGAGCGATTTCCGGGTGTTGAAATAATGCGCTCCGTCCCCATTGCCGCCACGGGAAGCAGTGCAAGGATACCAACCATAGAGATTGCTAAGAGCTTCGGGGCCGCCAGTGACTATTTTCTCATTGACACATGGCTTGACAAGGAGCCCGTGGAAGGTTACATCGGCATCACAGGACGTACCTGCGACTGGACCGTAGCAAGAAGGCTTGTGGAGTCAAGTGCGATTCCCGTCATCCTGGCCGGCGGTCTGTCACCGGAGAATGTCTATGAGGGTATAACGACTGTTAGGCCTTTTGGTGCAGACAGCTGTACAAGAACCAATGCATTTGCATTGAACGGCAACGGGAAACCCGTGAGGTTTAAAAAGGACCTGGCAAAGGTCAAAACCTTTGTTGAAGAGGTGCGCCGCGCTGAAAAGGATTTATGACAAAATTTTGACAGGAGAGGTGGCCAACGTCTCAGGCGCCTCGGACACGAGAACGACTTTTCCTGTTATCCGGGGACCGCTATCGCTGGTTTTATGCCTTAATTGAAGAGGCGAGAGCTCATGATTGAGTTTTTTCAAATAATTAGAGTGCAATATGTTGCATTTTGGCATGCAGCTTGCTTATATTTGTATAGATATGCATTAACGCTTTCAAAACCTTCAGGGTTCGTATAGTTTCCATATGGCCGAAAAGAGATTCAGTATAAGCCAAGACGAGCAAGGCGTTTACCATCTCGAGGGAGAACTCTCCATCCATGACCTGGAAGAGCTAAAAGGTTTTTTGGAAGGGTTTCGCAAAAACAAGAAAGGGGTTACTCTTTCCTTTGAAAAAGTTGGATTTATTGACACCGCGGCTCTTCAGTTGCTTATTGTCTTTAAGAAGCGGTTGGAGCCCAAGGTAAAGCTGCGGATTTCCGCCGTGTCCGACGAGGTAGAAAAGATCTTGTCTTTTTCCGGCCTCAAGTCCGCATTGATGTGAGGGGTAGGCCAAGATGGAAAAGCACATTTTGTTTATAGATGATTCGCCCACGATCAGGTCGTCGGTCTCTTTTTGCTTGCGCAATGCGGGGTACAAAGTGACCGAAGCTATAGACGGTGAAGATGGCCTCCAAAAAATGGAGTCGATGAAAGAGGAAGGGCAATCCCTGTCCCTGATTATCACCGACATTAATATGCCGCGTATGGACGGGATTACTTTTATATCGAAAGTAAAAGAGACCGAATTCAAATTTGTTCCGATATTAGTACTGACTACCGAGGCCGAGGAATCTCTGATAAAAAAAGGACGAGAGGCAGGGGCCGCAGGCTGGCTGTTGAAGCCTTTTCAACCAGAACAGCTCCTGTGGGCTGTCAAGAAAGTCGTCTGGTCAAAATGAGCGAACAAGACGAAACCTTAGAAATTTTCTTCTCCGAGACAGAAGATCTGCTGAAGCTGGCGGAAGAAAGCCTTCTGGCGCTTGAATCCACGCCGGAATCTACGTCTGATATAGAACAGCTCTTCAGGTCGATGCATACCATAAAGAGCGGTTCGGCCATGGTGGGATTTATGAGTATCTCAGAGTACGCCCACCTTGTCGAGAACCTGCTCGAACGACTTAGAGCACACAAATTGACGGTAACCAATACCCTTATCACCTTTCTTTTAGGTTCGATTGATTTTATCCGATCGATGGTTGACAGGGTATCTCAAGGTGAGGCGGAAGCCGACCCCGGGGACCTCAATGAGCGAAAAGATCAGGTAAGGCGCTATTTGGGGGTAGATGCCATAAGTACACCTGAAGAGGGCCCGGAGCCGCCTGCCAAAGAAGCGCCAAAGGAATCTATAGAAAAATTCACTTTCTACGAGATCAATCTCAAGTTTCGAAAAGACCTTTTCTATTCCGGACAGGACCCCCTCCTTATTCTGTCGGGCTTTGCAGAATTGGGAGAGTTTGTCCGGGTCGTCCCCGATCTTTCCGAACTTCCGGATTTTGCAAATTTTTGCATGCACGATCTTTATATATCCTGGCAGATCATTATTAAGACCAACAAGTCTTATGAGGATCTTGAAAATGTCTTGATATTCGTCAAAGATGACAACGATGTTCATATTGAAGATATCACCAATCGTTACAGGGAAGGTATTGATATAGAACTTGCCGACAAGAAACTCGGCGAAGTGCTCTTGGAAAACGGCAGGATCACGGAAGAAGATCTGACTAGTGCGCTGAAGAAGCAGAAGATGTTGGGTGAGATCTTAGTAGACGACGGAAAGATTCGGGCTGAAGATCTTAAAGAAGCCGTGACTTCACAGGAAGAGAGTCGCACGGTTTATCGCAAAACAACCATCAGGGTTGATGTGGAAAAAGTTGATAGCCTGATTAATCTGGGTGAAGAATTGGGGATTGGACTGTCCAGGTTGCAATCTTTCTTTGAAAAACATACCGCCCCCGTGGAAATGGAAATTACGGAAGAGTTGGAAGATATTCTTAAGGTGAATCAAGAGTTTCAGGAACAAGTGGCACGGGTTCGAATGTTCCCGTTAGAAGGAACCTTTCGCAGGTTCCAACGTATGGCAAGAGATCTTGCGTTTCAGCAAAACAAACAGATCAAGGTGATCTCAACCGGACTTGATACCGAAATGGACAAAGAGGTTATTGAACATATTGCAGACCCTCTAAAACATCTTGTCCGAAATTGTGTTGATCACGGCATAGAGACTGAGGAAGAAAGGCAAGCAAAGGGGAAACCGCCTGCAGGAGTTATTGAATTTAAGGCCTATCAGAGAGGAGGAAGAATCTTTATTGAAATCCGTGATGACGGAAGAGGGCTCGACTTGATCGGTATTCAGAAAAAGGCAATTAAACTGGGCTGGATTGAACCGGATCAGGTTGTGAGTAAAGAGATCCTGCTGGGATTTATCTGTAAGCCCGGATTTTCCACGAGTTCACAGGTTACGGAACTCTCCGGCAGAGGGGTTGGAATGGATGTGGTGAAGACACAACTTGATCAACTTGGAGGTACAATAGATATTAATACAAAAAAGGACCAGGGGACCACATTTACCTTGTGCCTGCCCTTGATATCCGCCCTTATGGAGGTCTTGCATGTGACGGCGCAGGGCACTTCACTCTTGGTACCACTACAAGCCATCGTTGGAACGGAAAAATTCAAAAAAGAACGCATCAAGGGCTTTGGGGCTCATGAAAGGGTATACTCGTTTCGGGGTGATTATATCCCCCTCGTAAATATAACAGAGATTCTTAACTTAGATACGACTTCTGCAAACGGCAACAGCTCTGCCCTTGTCTTTGTGGATACAGGGAGCAAGGCCTTTGGTATACCCGTGGACGAAGTCTTGGAGCCGAAACAGATTATCGTCAAGAGCCTGGAAACAAACTATCGTAGTGTCAAAGGACTTGCCGGTGCTACCATCTTGGGAGACGGCTCGGTCTCGCTTGTGCTGGATCTTCTGGGACTGGAGGAGATATTTTTCAAGAATTCCTTTAAAGGAGATGCCGCCCATGAAAGTGAAGAAGAGGATGAATCGGGCTAACTGGTTAATTTGCTTATTGTTTTTCGTTTTGATATGCGCCCCGGTTTGGGCACGGAATCCCAAACCAGGAACCTATGTGGGTTCTGATGCGTGTCAAGATTGCCATGAAACCGAATATAAAAACTTTCAGACCTATGCCAAGAAGGCCCACTCTTATGGAAGTATCAAGGAAATGAAAAAGGGGCTCGCTGAGGCTGAGTTTCACAAGTGTTTCGAGTGTCACACCACTGGATACAAAAAACCGGGTGGGTTCCGCTCCGAACACGAGACGCCCCACCTCAAGAACGCGGGTTGCGAGGTCTGCCACGGCCCAGGGAGCCTTCATGTTGAAACCGGGGATCCAAAAGACATCAAGGGGAGCCTGACGACCAAGGATTGCGAGGACTGTCACTGTGCAGAACGAGTGGAGGCATTTGATTATAAGCCCCTGATCTACGGGGGGGCCCACTGAGTTTATTGGGTTCATTGAGTTTCTGGTGGAGGTGAAGGATATGACAAAGTGGATAGATAAACTGCTGAAAAGAACCGGGCTGCGTGCTAAGATCCTCGTGGCAACGATCATGGTGGTCGGGGTATTTACCGGGGTATCCCTTTATCAAAGCCTGTCTTCTTATACGCGGAGCGTCTTGAGCTTAGTAGCAGAATCGAGCCAAAGCCTGCTCGAAAATACCTATAGTGCCATCAAATATCCCATGTCGGTCGGGGACAGCAAGACGGTTGAGAAACAACTAATACACGTTAAAGATCACATGG
>Ga0209976_10001204_pt1 | contig 15501 bp, 15 predicted proteins | sample SumtaG_FD_182806 | JGI IMG/M metagenome (GOLD analysis project Ga0209976, IMG submission 182806) | Deep subsurface microbial communities from Indian Ocean to uncover new lineages of life (NeLLi) - Sumatra_00157 metaG (SPAdes) (version 2) | ecosystem: Environmental > Aquatic > Marine > Oceanic >...
TAATTGAAAAACTCATGCTAAGAGAACCTGGTTGGTGGAAGCGAACCGGAAAAAATATAATTTCGGTGTTAATGCTTGTAGTGGTTATAATAGCCTTATTATGTTATACATTTAATTGGGATTATGCAATAATCTCTTCCCCTTACTACAATTTAACAGTTGTAGGTGTATTACTTCTATTAGTAAATGCTTACTATGGTTTCAGGGATTAGGTCTTTTAGAATCATTAAATTAATAATTTTTTTTAAAATCTCTTCTAGATTTTATGCAATTATTTTCTGAAGGTAATTAATGAGAGAAAGGTGTCCAACATTAAACCCTTTCATACTAAATTTAAAAATTAAAAGCCAAAAATACACTTGTTTTGTAGTTAAATTTTTAATTTAAAACACTCTAAATATTTATAGTAGATAATAAGAACGTTTGATTAGGGAATAATAATGGCAAATGAATCAGATTTGAATGAATTAGAAGAGTTAAAAGAGCTTTCTATAGCGAAAATAAAAGTATCCTACAATCGCTCTATTGATGCAGAAGCAACCCACATGATACTTTGGCCTAAATCTGAAAAAAGTAAGAAACTTAAATTGATATTAATGTTGATCTTGAGTGTAATTGCTACTAGTTCTATATTTTTAACGATGACCAACAATATTTTTACAGAATTTAGAGTTTTTATCATTATTGCAGATATTTTCGCCCTAATGGTATTGATTTTAGTTATTTGGGAAGTAATTCTGATAGTTACGGGAAGATATCTTGATCACGGGCATGTTGTTAATGAAGCGTTTCAATTACGTGAGCAAAGTCTGAATTTTCTACAATATAAATTAGATAATTTAGATAAACAAGGTTATATTGATGAGCTTAAATCTCTTGAAATAAAAGATTCTGTTCTTAAGGAAAAAAGTGCTAAATATACTAAACGTCTTACATCTAAGACAGAAAATTCTATTAAAGAGAAAATTGAAGATTTGAAAAGACAGGGTACAAAAAAATATTTTATCACACAAGAAGAAGTGGATTCAGCCACTGAAAAGCTCCAAAAATATACAGCACTCCGAACTTGTGAAGCTTGGATCAAATTTGAATAAAAAACCGTCTGCGAATAGCAAAATTCTTTCCAATTTCTATAAAACTTCAATAAATATTTTCCTTCATTAAAGTTAAAAAGTAAAAGATGATAATCTAATCTAATCAAAAATTATTATTTTTGCTGATAAAAGATGAGCAGTGTCGAAGGGGAAATAGAAATTTACCGAACTTTGCAGAAACATCTCAATCAAATGCCAATTGGTTTCCCTCCCGTAAAATCTGGGGCTGATATACGTTTATTGAAGCATCTTTTTACTCCCGAAGAGGCTAAAATTGCAACCTTTTTAAAATTCGGATGGGATCGAGATTTAGAGGAGTTAGAGACCCTTTATGAACGGACGAAAAACACAGGAATTTCTCTCGAGGAGTTAGAAGAGATATTAGATGCAATGGCTTCAAAAGGATCTATAATGTCTAAGCGGATAAATGGGAAAAAGTTATATGGGAATGCAGAATTGTTAGTAGGAATGTTTGAATTTCAAGTTAACAAACTAACGGAGGAATTTGTGGAAGATTTTAATGAATATATGAATCAAGGTTGGTGGCCTGAAGCATTAAAGTTAAAAGGAGCACAGTTGCGAACCATTCCAGTTGAACAGAGCATAGAACCTGGGCACAATGTGAGTAACTATGATGATTTATTAAAACTCCTTAACACATCAGAAGGACCTTACGTAGCCATAAATTGTATATGTAGACAAATGAAAGATGTGATGAAGGATCCTTGTAAAACGACTTCTCGAAGAGAATTATGTCTTGGTTTTGGGGAAGCAGCTCAATTGTATATTGATCAGGGTTGGGGACGTTCGATTAATAAGAAAGAAACTCTTGAAATCTTAAGAATGAATGAGGAAGATGGTTTGGTACTACAACCTGATGACTCACAACATTTAAATTTTATATGTAGTTGTTGTGGATGTTGTTGTGAATTTCTTTCAACTCTGAAAAAGCTAGCTTCTCCTGGAAATTTTACAATAACTAATTACTACGCTGAGGTGGATTCTGAATTATGCTCTGGTTGCAGAACCTGCGAAGATATTTGTCAGATGAATGCTTTATCATTTAAAAATGAAATATCTTCAATAAAACGGAGAAAATGTATAGGATGTGGAAACTGTGTAGCTAAATGCCCATCAGAGGCAATAACCCTTATTAAAAAGGAAAGAGAATTCACACCTTATCCTACAATGGATGATCTGTTCGATAAGATTAAGCATCGGAAATATAGAATGCAAGAGATCGCATCCAGAAAAGGTTAAGCTAAATCAAACCAAAATTCCTTTATATCTATTATCATGGAAAAATGCAATACTTGCGGAATGCTTCGTGCAACTAAAGATTTAGTTTTGTTAGAAGACGGGAATTTTATGTGTTTCGCATGTTGGAATATTGAGCTTAAAAAAAGAAAAAAAATAAAATCTCAAAAGTAAAACAGAAATTAGTAATTTCTAGTTAAGTTTATATTATCCGAGAATCGTTATTTCTCTGAACAATTTGGTAAAGGAAGCTAATTTTTATTATTAAAAAGATTTTGTTATTTTGTTTAAAAAAAAAATGAAATCCGAAATGTTTTCAATACTCTCAATTACTCCGATACTCAATAAGAACACAAATATGTATACTTCCCTAAATTAAACTTCTTTATTTTAATTTCCTCTTCCAACCTCTCTTTAGGAATGAAGTTCATCTTTATTACAGCCTTACAATCTTTTAGGTAGATGTTATTGTAGAAAATATTTTTGCACTTATCCCAATCAATAAACCAATTCATCTCTACCTCTCTTTCTTGAACGAGAACTACCATCTTTCTAATTTATTATTAATACAATTATTTTTCTAAAAAAAAAAAAAAAAAATCTCAAAAATAAATAGATCAATGAACTTTTGTATCATTTTCTGATTCTTATTTACTTTTGAGATAAGAGACATATTTGTTTACTACTATTTAATTGCTTTTTACTAAAAATCTATTGAATATACTACTATTTAATTGAATTTTACTAAAAGTCTAACTAAATGAACCTTATTACTTTTGTGCTGTTTAAATGCTAGGTATTACTCTGAATTTCACTATAGAGAATTTCTATTTTATGTCGGCGATAGCTTGTATCACCATTATTAATATAAATTGAAGTATTTAAATCTTTCTCTAATGCCATTTAAATAAGCAATTTGTGTGTCCAAAAACCTTGATAACACCATATTTTTTATTAAAACGAAGATCTAATTAATTAAGCGAAGTTTTAAGTTTTTCAAGATTCAACCTCGATTTATCAGTAGATTATAAGATGTTTTAAGATGGATATTACTATATATAAAGTGGAATCCAGAGAACCGATCTCCTTTAAAATTAACTCTTAAAAAACTTGATTTAGAATTTATTACAAAAGATATATATTAAATGTGCATTTTCTCTAATAACTTTGAGAACTCAAACTATTATTAGATACTTAAAAAATGAATAACTCAAATAGAAAGGATTTTGAATCTTTTATTAGAAGTGATATAATATTTAAAATAAAGAAGATAAAAGAAAAACATTCACCAATCGCAGAAATTGTTGAAAATAAACCTCGATCACTGTCAGTAAAATCCATTCATGATTTAAGTAAAGAATTAAAGAATTTCTATTTTTTTACATTAAATAACTATTCAAAACGACCCAAGTTAAGATATTTTTTAACTGTTTCAATTGCCAATAACAGTTCTGATTTGTTGGTGCTACTAGCAAGAGATATGGTACTTAAATATGATTTAAAATTAATCCAATATTCGATTTTTCCTTCCACATTTAGAATCCAGTTGTTATGTTTGAAAGAAATTCAAGAAATCAAAGACTACAATAAATCTGTTCAAATTTTAAAATCAATTCGTAAAGAATTCCGAGAAAAATTAACTAGTTTTTAAACTAATTCTATCTTAAAGAGGAAAGAAAATCTTTTCAAATTTCTAATCCGTTAATTTAGGCTTTTAATCTATAAAATCTTGACTTGGTAATCCTGGCGGAAACTTGCCTTGTTCCTGCAGACGGCGTGTCATCTCGTCACGGAGAATTATGTTGGGGTAAGAAAGACCAATTCGTGTGAATCCTGGACGATTATCTGTTAATAGATTTACATCAAGGGTGCTTGCATATCGAAAATATATATCGGCGATTTTCTCGTTAGCCTCCACAATCCAATCAGCGGTTGGTGGACGAAACTGCGCGTAAGGTGACCCAGGGGTCGGTACCATAACCAAAGGCGCGCTATAGACACCTTTTGAAATTCGTTCTTCTAAACCCTCAACCAACGATGACATAGGTTCGATACCTGTCACCATACTTTGAAATGCTCCACGACCGCGTCCGAATATTTCGACTGCTGCTTCTTGGGCTTCTTTCCAGCGTTCATGAGAATTTGCTTTACTCTTCCCTGGACAAATTGCTTTAAAATAGGCTGGGTCCATTACTTCGAGATCATACTCAGCAGCATTGACCCCGAGATCTTTCCACTTATGCATTTCTTCAAGATCGTCAGGTGGATAAACGTTGGGTGCAACGTGCAATTGCGAGAGTATCTCTTTGTCAAGGGACTCATTTAACTGGATCATAACCCTTTCGAGTCTATCGATCATTTGACCTCGTTGGGAAGGTGGTAGTGCCCCACCAGTGATGGACAGTGTACCACGCCATCCATTCTGCGCAGCAATTACGGCCATTTCCACTTGAAGTGCTGTTATTCTAGGTGTGTCACCTGCTGAAGGAGACATGCTCAATTGTGAAGCAAATAATCCGCAATACTTGCAACCTTGGCCGGAATCGTAGTTATAACAGCGAAAATTCATTATGATATTGATAATACTAGTCGAACTGCTCGAGGCTAAGAAAACCCTTTCCGCAGGTTTACCATTACTCATTATCTCATCAAGCCAGGAACGCCGCACTTCCATCTTTCCAGTGCCAAGAACCTTACCCATATCGGAAATAGTAACATTTTCCCCATCGATAACGACTTCCAAGCGAGAATATGAATTTGGTAAAGGCATAGCTACCAGATCACAACCATCTAATACAAAGGGACGAAAAGCATAACCTTTTTCTGGCGGTTTCTTCACTTTCACTCGAACACCTTCAGAAAGGATTCGGGCTTTAAGGAAAATGTCCTCTTTAGTTATGTTCCTTTTTTCGGTCATGATAATCTCTTCTAATTTAATTTAAATAATATTGAAAAATCATAAAGCCTAATTATTGATGATATAAATATATTTTTAAATAATATCAAGTCATATTATTTTACGGTCTCGGGGAGTAAGACGACATCATCCACCTAGATAAAACGAAATTCAAAGTTTTTCAAGGAACAATTTTGATTTATAATAAGAAATTTAAATCACAAATTTACTATCTATTAAAAGAAACTCTTAAAGATCTTGATTTAGAGTTTGTTATATAAGATTATTAAATTAAGATTTTATATTTATATTAAATAACCTTGAATAACCGGGTTTCTTACGAAAACAAAGGGTAATAATAATGTCACTTAGAGAAAATACAGTTAAGATAGTTAGTACACTCGGTCCTGCTTCAAGTTCAAAAGTGATGCTTAAGAAATTAATTGATGCAGGAGTTGATATATTTCGATTAAATTTCTCCCATGGAACTCATGCTGAGAAAAGAGAATTAGTGAAGAAAATTAGAGCATTTAATAATGACGTTGGAATATTAGCTGATATCCAAGGTCCCAAAATAAGGGTCGGGAAATTTAAGGATAATAATAGTTTTAACTTAAATATCGGACAAGAAGTTCAAGTTTATGAAAAAGAGATTGAAGGAGATCAAGAACATTTTTCAATACCATTAGACGGCTTTCTAAGATCTATGAGATTGGGAGAGGTTTTTTTTATTAATGATGGAATTATTAAAATTCAAGTAAAGAGTAAGAAAGAAGATCATCTAATCGGGGAAGTTTTAGCCGGTGGAATGATAAGTGATAGAAAAGGAGTAAATATACCTTCTGGAGAATTAAAACAAAGAGTCCCCACAGAAAAGGATATTAAAGACTTAAAATTAATAGCAGAATTGGATTCAGAATATGTCGCAATATCGTTTGTCTCCGATGGGAGTGATGTCCTTCATGTGAAAAAAATCCTTGAGAATTATGGAAATAATAAGATTAAATTAATTTCGAAGATCGAAAGACCGATTGCTTTAGATAATTTTGATGCCATACTAGAAGTAAGTGATGGGATTATGGTTGCACGCGGTGATTTAGGGGTTGAAATCGATCCAGATAAAGTACCATTAAAGCAGAAGGAAATGATTTATAAATGTAATCAAGAAGGTAAACCGGTAATAGTTGCAACTCAAATGCTTGAGTCTATGATAAATGCTCCTATTCCGACACGTGCTGAAGCTAATGATGTATTTAACGCAGTGTTTGATGGGAGCGATGCTGTTATGCTCTCTGGTGAAACTGCTGTAGGTAAGTATCCCACTAATGCTGTACAGTATATGAATCAGATTGCTAAAACTGCAACTGAGAATATGCCACATCGTGTTCCAGATGAATATGATTCTGATAGGTTAACGCATACACAAACTTTAGGTCATGCTATTTATGGTTTAGCGGCAGAAATGCAAGAGTTAAATTTTAGAGGGAAAATCCTCGTAATTACTCGGGGAGGTTATGGTGCAAGAATGATTGCTAAATATCGACCCCCTTTACCAATTATAGCAATAACACCGTTAAAAAGGACTGCGAGAGAATTAAGTCTTGTTTGGGGAGTACAACCATTACATATAGAAAATATTGATTTCTTCAATATGGATGCTGAAGAAATTATAGAACAATCTGTAAAAAAAGCTGTTAAAATTAAAATGCTAGATGAAAATGAACATGTTATAATCTTATTAGTTTCGAGAAAATTTGAACGAAGAGGCAATCTGGTAGGATTTTACTATGTGGGTGAAATTCTCGAACCCAAAACGAAATAGATCTTATTGGTTTTTTATTGTTTTCAATAAATTTTGAGACTTCTACTGTTTTTATATATCCCTATTTTTTTAATTCATGGTCTTGTATATTAATTCAAGTATTGAAGCAAAAATGTACGATACATTTAAAACATATGGTAAGAAGGTTTACACAGGGATGAGAATAGGTGGCTCTCACCATTGGAATTATAATAAAGGTAAATGGTTTGAAACCAAAGAAGCCCCTGATAAGTGGAGTTTTACATTTGATTCTTTAAAAACAAGGATGAATTCTGCACCAAAAAATACTGGGGCAAGCATTAAATCCAAATTTCATTGGTATATAATCGCTGATCAAATAGCGACTAAGATTGATGAGAACTCTTATATGACATCTATGAACGGAGTTAAGTTTAAACTTGGGCATAAACGTCCTTATTGGCGCTCCTTTAGTTATAAATACCCTAATCAGGTAACATATAAACAGCGAGTTATACATATTTTAGAAGAAATGTTAAAAGAACTTAAGAAAAAGTAAGAATGCTTCAATAAAAATACAGATTAGTAATAAGTAAATTCATCATTTTCGATATAGGGTTGGTATTTAATCTTATAGCTATAACAACGACAGCAAAAGAATTCGATATAGTCGCTTTCCCAGATATGTGTTAATTCTACTTTATCATTTGAATTAAAATTTTTAATGAAACTTTCAAAATCCAATATTTTTCCGCATCTAAAACATTGATGTTCTCTCAAATGTATACTACCTTAAAATAAAAAAAAAGATTTTAATTAGAATTTCTCGTAATGTACCATTTTTTCTAATGGTTTACGCTCAGTTATTTCGCCTTTAGGTTTTACAGGGTAACCTAATGGTGTTATTCCCATAACTTTATAATCTTCTGGAATATCTAAAATTGATTTTACTTTTCCTTCATTGAACCATCCAATCCAACACGTTGCTAAACCTTCAGCTGTAGCTGCCAATATTAAATGTTCAAAACACATACCAAAATCTACCCCGTAATATTTTTGACCATTTAAATTTGTTCCTGAACCTTTTTCAGAAATAACTCCAACTATAAACATAGGAGCTTGAGCAAATTTTTGTGCTTGCCCTATAGCCTCCCAAATAGCTTTTACATTTTCTGGCTTCCTGACTACAATATATTGAACACCTTGCATATTAGCCCAGGTTGGTGCTAAACGTGCTGCATTTAAAATCCGTTCAACTTTTTCTTCCTCTGGTACATCAGATTTAAATACCCTATAACTTCTCCTGGTTTTAACTACTTCATAAAAATCCATAATATAATCTCTCAGTATTAATTTAAAATCTTGATAAGTTTAGGTATGAACAAAATTTTAACTTTATTACTTTATTATTAGATTCTATTATTCAATCATCGATCATTCTTTTATGACCCTTTGGGCATTCACCATAAGTACAATCATAAAAACCATCATCATACTCTTCTCTTGCATTGTAGTGCTCCCAACAATAGATTTTATCACATTCAGGACAATATGCATCCATTCCTTCATATGAATGGTAATTTTTCATAAAATTATGAACACCTAAAAGGTCCTTTTTCTGTAAAATATCAAATAATTTCTCTGCCAATTTAATATTTAAAGAAGTTTCAAGTGTGATTCCTCTAAAAACTAATGATTCTTTTTTATCAAATCTTCCATAACCAATTTTAGATAGACTTTTCTTGCTTGATAAAATCTAATATTATGATGACAAGTTTAAATATTGAAATGGTTAAAGATGCTCACGAGAGAATTCGCCAAAAAATAAGGAAAACACCACTTATTCATTCTGAAGTGTTCAGTGAATTATGTAGTGGGAATGTGTATTTGAAACTTGAAAATCTCCAGGTCACAAACTCATTTAAAATACGTGGAGCTCTTAATCGAATGTCTTTATTAAGTGCAGAGGAAAAAGCTCATGGAGTGATAACAGCATCATCTGGTAATCATGCACAAGGTGTTGCTTTAGCAGCAAAATATCTCAATATTTCTGCAAAAATTGTTATCCCAATGAGTATTTCTAAGCTAAAATTGAGCAAAATCCAGCAATATGATGTTACTCTTCTGCAGGAAGGCAAATTCATTGAAATTGAGGAAAAAGCAAAATATTTGTCCAAGAAGGAGCATATACCATACATTAGCCCATATAATGATATTGAGGTTATTGCAGGCCAAGGTACTGTTGGACTTGAAATATATGAAGAAATCAACCATGTGAATTCAATCATAGTCCCCATTGGGGGTGGTGGCTTAATTTCAGGTATTGCCATAGTAGCAAAAACCTTAGATCCGAATGTAGAGGTTATAGGTGTCCAAACTAAGGGTGCATCTACAATGTATGAATCATGGAAAGCAGGAGAAGTAGTCCATTTTGAAGAATTTCCAACTATTGCTGAGGGATTGTCAGGTGGACTCGATCCAAAGGCTATAACGTTAGACTTAATAAATAAATATGTTGATGAGATTGTAATAGTAGAGGAAGAGAGTGTTGAAAAAGCGATCAAGATTCTCTGGAAGAAAGAAGGTCAAATAGTTGAAGGAGCAAGTGCTACAGTTATTGCCCATCTACTTGAAGAAGAAGGAAAATTCGATAGAAAGAATGTAGTAGCAGTAATAAGTGGCGATAATATAGAAAATTCATTATTGAATAGACTATTTAGAGAAATTTAATCCCTTTTTTTAAGAGGATGTACTGTTCTATAAAATCTACAAACATCCCCTCCACAGTTTTCAAAGGGTTTCTTTATGTGATAACATTTTTTACTTATCTTATAAAAACAATCAATTTCTTCTTTAACTAGTAAGGTGAATTCATTATGATTTATACAAATATCATTTCTCCTCCTAAATTGCCTTTTATGAAGAGTAAAAATATTCTTCCCTGAATAGAGATCAAAAAGTAATAATCATATTTAACATCTATCGATTTATTTGTCAAGAATTCAAAGTGAAAATATTATTAAAAAAAAAGTTAAGCTAGGAATAAATCCATTTACTAATCTTTCCTCAATTTATTCTTTTAATATAATTAACTCCTTTTCTTGTACCTCCTTTATCTCATCATCAATTGGAATTTTATGAAGATGTCCGTGATAAATAACAACTCTATACTTCTGTTCCTTATTAATTGCCTTATCTGGCATGTGATATTTGATGATTTGATATAATAAAAATAGCAATACTCTACAAATTTTCAAAATAATTTCTGTTTAATGCGTTCTACTGCATTTATTAATGTTTCTAGTTTTTGTGAAAAAGAAAATCGTACATAGTTTGATCTATGATTTTTATCAGGAATTTTACCGCTGAAAAAACTCGAACCTGGAACAACAGCAACACCACAGTATTTTACTAAAATGTAAGACAAATCTCTCAATCAATTAAAATAAAAAAATCTATAATACAAAAAGGTTTCAAGTAAATATAACATGAAAAGACAGAATAGACTAATTAACTCCGAAGATCAGAAGTTATTGGTTAGTAAAGTATCGCTCATTGTTGCTGTATTTTTTGCAAGTATAGCAGGGTATGCTTATTTTGCTTTCATCCCGCATTTTTTATCCTCCAAGGGTTTTAATGAAGGAGAAGTAATTTTCATCATGTTATGGATGGGTATTGGCATGGCAATTTTTTCATGGATTTTCGGTAGAATAAGTGATAAGTCAGGCCGGAGGAAGATCTTTTTCTTTTTAGCCCTTCTTTTACAAGTCATTGTGCTCTCCTTATTAAACTTAAGTAATCATATTGTTTTTTTTTGTATTTTAAACTTTTTTAGGGGTTTTGTATTAGGGATGCGAATGCCTGCCTCAAATGCTTTATTTGCTGATATTGTGGAGAAATCAAATAAGAAAGATGAAGTGAAAATGAACTTAGAAACAGTAGAGGTTAGTGGAACGCAATTGTCACTTTTTAGTGCATCTAAAAGCACAGGATTTGCTATTGGAGTCTTATTATCAAGCTCCTTAATTAATATATTTGGAGTGGATTCACTGGTTCTTTTTTTAATAATCACTACAACAATCTCATTAATTTTTGCAATTCCAATCCGAGATATTAAGAAAAATGGAAAATCGGAATTAGAACGTGATAAGGAGATTAAAAGTGAAGATTTAATTAGCGATGCTTTGAAGAACAACAATAATATCCCAAAAAAAAGATCTAAAGTTAAACTCATTCTCTTCATAACGGTCTTTTTTCGTCAGTTTGGAGTAATTCCCTTTATTCAAATCATCAGTCTCTTACTTAGTGGAGCAGGAATCCCTCTTGAATTATGGGGTATAGTTATAGCTCTTAATCCAATATTACAGGTGGTAGCAATGCTCATCACTGGCAGACTCATTGATAATCCGAAGTTTTCAGAAAAAATGTTGCTTGCCGTAGGGTTCATTTTATCTTCTTTGACATTACTATTTTATGGGATGGGATCAACAACAAGTCTAGTCAGTTATTTCATATTTGGTCAAATATCACTTGGTTTTGCGTGGGGGTGCATATATACTGGTGCCGTGAAATATATTATAAACCATGCTCCTATGGATAGGGCATTTTATATGGGTATTTGGATTACTGATCTTCAGTTAGCTAAAATCACATCTTACATCATTTTTACTTTTGTATGGGTTATATATTCTCCTGCATTAACATTGCCCTTTGCATTGTTCATCCCACTTATAGGATTAGTACTAGTTTACTGGTTATAAATACTAATAATAACTCACTTATTTACTAATCCTTCTTTTTACTTACGGCTTGGTGGTTTAATTATATAAGCTAAAGCTGCTGATCCTAAAGACATTAGGCCCATTACTATAAAAAGCACTAAATAACTCCCATATATTGCCACAAACAAATTCACACCAACTGCACCAATAAAACCAGCGATACCATAAGCAGTAAAAACAATCCCATAGTTCGGACCAAGATTTTTAGAACCGAATAAATCAGAAGTGGCTGTAGGAAACAGACTAAAATTACCCCCAAAGCAGAAAAAAATCGCACAAGTTAAAAATAAGAAATAGACCTCATTAAAGTTCGATGTAAAATAAATAAATAGTAAAATTGCCTGAATTAGAAACATCATTAACATAGCTTTTTTATATGTTATAATGTCTGCCATTTTCCCCCACACTATTCTTCCTAATCCATTAAATAACGCTGCTAAACTGCCAATTAATACAAAGTCAGCTGTACCTATTATATAAATAAAGCTATCGGTACTATCTACTGTTTTTGCAAAACTTGCATAAGATCCTATTACCAACAAACCTGAAATTGCGCTTAAAACAAATGTAGCCCAAAGCATCCAAAATTGTGGTAATTTTACTGTTTGACTTCGGTCGAATTCCAAACCCGAAATTCCGCTTTCTTCTGAAGGTGCTGGGGGAGTCCACCCTTCAGGTGCCCACCCTTCGGGAGGGTTGCTCAACATCATTGCCCCTCCAATAACAAGAACAAGATAAATTAAACCTAAAACTATGAACATTATAGGAATATTAGTAGAAATTACATCAACAAAGTTAGGAGCTTCATCAGACAGACCCGTAGGATTTGCAATACCTTTTATTACAAAATTAAATATAAAAGCTCCAGCACCAAACCCAGCGACAGCAATTCCATTAATAAAACCCTTTTTATCTGGGAACCATTTTCCTGCAGACGCAATTGGACATACGTAACCGAATCCAATTCCTACTCCAAAAATAATGCCATATGTAAAGAATAATCCAATAAAGGTAGTCATAAAAGCAGATGATATTAATCCAATACCTATTAACATACCCCCGAGAATAGCGACCTTTCTTGGACCATATTTCTGTTGTATTGAGCCAGCGAAGATCATCGTCACAGCAAAAGATAATAATCCTACGCCAAATATGTATACAGTTAATTCTTTAATTTCGTTCAGATAGGGGCTGATAAATACCGTAAGTGTTCCCCACGAATAAATCGTCCCTAAAGCTAACTGAATCATTATAGCCCCAATTACAACAATCCATCGATTTCGAATTTTTTGATCCTCAGACATACTAATTAAACTCAATAAGGTCTTCTATCCTTTTAAAATAACTTGAAAGATAAAAATATTATATTAATAATTTAAAAATAGTTTAAGAGATATAATAAAATTCTTGAGCTTAAAATATCCAATTAGATTTAAATTATAAAAATTTGAGATAAGTCTTTTTTTTTAATCTTTTTTCAACAGTTCTTGTCTTCTTTCCGCCATTCTTTGCATCCTTTTCGTGATTCTTTCTCGTAGTTCCGGTTTCAAGTATTTTAATTGTTCCATTGATTTTTGAACACCCTCTTGGACCATTTCATGGAATATTTTTTGATCCTCTGGATCTAATTTTTGAAGTAATCTATACCAAGTTTCTTGACTATCCTCCGGATCTTGTGGTATTCTCCCAGATAGCAACCCACCATCTACTTTAAGCGTTATACCTGTTATAAAACTACTAGAATCAGAAGCTAAGAATAAAGCAGCATTAGCAATATCTTCTGGCACTCCTGCTCGCCTAATAGGTTGGCCATTAGCCATTATTTCCTTTCTTATTTCAGCCCATTTTTCAGCACTTTCACGAGATAGACCAATTCCTTGCCCGAAGATTCCAGTAGCTATACCTCCTGGCGCAATTGTGTTTGCTCTAATCCCAAAGGCTCCCAGTTCCACTGCTGCAATCCGAGAAAGATGTATTAATGCCGCTTTAGAAAGTGAATACGGTAATCCCCCCATACCCTGCTGAAAACCTGCTACAGAACCCGTTGTAATAAAACATCCCGAGCCTTGTTTTTTCATTATAGGTATAGAGTGTTTCATGCATAAGAAAGCACCTCGAAGGTGAATCGCGACCGTATGATCAAACACATCAGTAGGAACATCTTCAATTCCCCCTCCTCCCCCAGGATTACCAGCATTTGAAAATACAATATCAAGTTGTCCAAATTTTTCAATAGCCAATTCAATAGTTTTTTTTATATCTGACTCCTGAGAGACGTCAGTATGCATATAAATTGCATTAGGACCGAGTTCTTCAGCAGTTTTTTCACCCATCTCATCCCAAATATCTGCCATTACAACTCCTTTTGCTCCCTCCTCTATAAAAAGCTTTGAGGTTGCTCTACCTATTCCACCAGCAGCTCCAGTTATAAGAGCTACTTTCCCATTTAACTTTCCCATAAAATTACAAAATGATTTACTTCTTAATATATTGATGATTGTGGTAAGATTATAATGATTTCCAAAGTAAGAAAATATAAAAGAGAAATCAATAAAAGAAAGTCTTATTTGTTCAAGTAACCTATTCAGGGAATCTACTGGTCTTTGTTGCTTATTGGTCCTAATCCCATTCTTTTACGGATTTTATCTTGAAGTTCTGGTTTTAAATACTTTATATTTTCAAGAGTTTTTTTCATGCCTTCTTGTGCTCTTTCAGTGAGTATTTTTCGGTCTTCAGGGTCTAATGATTGCACCATTTTAAGCCATCTTTGTTGACCTTCTTGAGGATATTGGGGTATTCTTCCAGATAACATTCCTCCTTCTACTTTTAACGTTACACCTGTTATAAAACTGCTGGAATCTGAAGCCAAAAATAAAGCTGCATTTGCAATATCTTTTGGTAAACCTGCTCTTCTTATAGGTTGTCCTTCAGCCAGGGATTCCTTCATTAAATTCGCAAATTTTTCAGCACTACTACGTGATAATCCAATTGCTTGACCGAATATTCCAGTGGCAATTCCACCTGGTGCGATTGCGTTCGCCCTTATTCCAAATAATCCTAATTCCACCGCAGCGATTCGAACAAGGTGATTGATTGCTGCTTTAGAAAGCGAATATGGTAATGTACCCATCCCTTGCTGAAAAGACGCAACAGAACTTGTACATACAAAGCATCCCGAGCCTTGTTTTTTCATTATTGGTATAGAGTATTTCATGTATAGATATGCGGCTCTAAGGTGAATGGCAACTGTATGATCAAACTCATCAGCAGGAACATCTTCAATTCCCCCTCCTGGACCAGGATTACCCGCATTTGAAAATACAATATCAAGCTGACCAAATTTTTCAATAGCTAATTCAATAGACTTCTTTATATCTGACTCCTGAGAGACATCAGTATGAATATAAATTGCACTAGGACCGAGTTCTTCAGCAGTTTTTTCACCCATCTCATCCCAAATATCCGCCATTACAACGCCTTTAGCACCTTCCTCGATGAAAAGCTTCGAAGTTGCTCTACCTATCCCACCCGCGGCTCCTGTAATAATAGCTACTTTTCCATCTAATTGTTTCATAGTTATTATAAAATATATTATTTTTTAATACTTTAATGATCTAATTAAATTCATGAATTGTTTCTTAATGTCTTAGTATATTATTAAAAGGATTATTAAAATACTTAAAAAATAAGAGA
>Ga0209976_10001206_pt1 | contig 15473 bp, 16 predicted proteins | sample SumtaG_FD_182806 | JGI IMG/M metagenome (GOLD analysis project Ga0209976, IMG submission 182806) | Deep subsurface microbial communities from Indian Ocean to uncover new lineages of life (NeLLi) - Sumatra_00157 metaG (SPAdes) (version 2) | ecosystem: Environmental > Aquatic > Marine > Oceanic >...
TGATATAGATAAAGCCCGAGAAATCTCAACGGAACGCCTTAATAAATTTGTTTCTGATCAAAAATTCATGGATCATATTGAAAGAATGCGGGAGGGATATGATAAGAATATTTTATACAAGGAAGAGTTTATGGCACCTCTACCAGTCGAAGAGGCAGATGAAGTAGTTGAAGAATTCAATCCATTGGAAAAATACTTTCAAAAATATCATGAGGCATTAACCGCTGTAAAATCAACAGAAACTCTTACTAAATTTATGGAATCCTATCAATTTTGGACAAATAATCAAATTTTACCTGTGACCTACAATAAAGCGGAAGAAGTGCTTCTTAAAATTGTTTTCAATGATATTCAAGAAGAAATGGATAGTATTGAATAAAATTATACCTCTAACTTTTGGTAATAATCTAAGCAAGTTTGTTTTTTTTTATTTAAAAAGGAAGCCTTTTCTGCCTCCTTAATTTTTTTTGCGTTAAAAAGTCTACAACTCTAATTAAATGAACATCATCAATATACTTATTTTCAAATGTAAGATAATTTTGTGTTTATTATTACTGAATCGAATTTGAATGAAATTAATTATGAAGATCTAAAATCTGTTATATAAAATGCTGTAAAGCAAAGATTAATAAAATTAGACATCGTCAATATTGAAACCTTAATTGAAACTCTCTTAAATCAATTAATGAAAAAACAATCTTTAATTACAATGGATAGAGTATAAATTATTAATTTTAATGCTTATAGAATTATTGAAATATTTTTTTTCTCTATTTAAGTGAAAAAGTTTTCATTATTTTAATTATAATCTAAGAATTAGAATTTTTAAGCATATTTGAATAATTTAATATTGAACCTAAATTATTTGGATAATATTTTCAACGCAATGAAATTACACGATATAAGTTGGGTAGAGATCTCTGATCTTACGGCTCAGAACTACATTGACCGCTTTTCTTTTCTGACATCGTATTTTTGAGATTCGGATTAAATTATTAACCCAAACATATTGTATCGAGAATTTTACATAACTTTTAAATATTTGAAAGAAGTAATATTAAATAATAAAGTTCAAATTGAAAATTATGAACTTTACAAAAACTTAAAATTAAAAATTATAAAGTGGAGGAAAAAAAATGGCGAAGAAAGTATTTGCCTGGTCGCCTGTCCGAAAGTTGATGAAAGATAATGGTGCTGAAATGGTTGCTCGGGATGCAGTAGATGCTTTAATTGATTATTTAGAGAAATTAGCTAAGAATGTTACTAATAAAGCGCTTGAAATGACCCGACACGCTGGACGAAAGAAACTTACGCTTGGGGACATGGGTTTGGCAATGAAATTAATAAGTTAATCTTTAATAAAAAATAATTTTTACTCTTTTCTTTTTTTTTTAATTTTCATTCATTTCAATTTTTAAGCAGTTCGCTTTTAAAACTTTAAACTGACCCTTGAGGATATGGACTTAACAATGAAACTAATTTAATCTAGATACTACTTATGAGTATATGCATCGTTGGTGTCATCAAGTACATCGATTTGTACTCAGAGAATTCCATCCAAAAGACCTTACGCGAGATAAAAAGGATTTTCTTAAAAAACTCTCAGATCCAGAGGTTATTATGCTTGGCGGGTTTTATGGAAAAAAGATTATCGCACAGGCCACTTTATATACCCATAATTCTCGAAAGAAAATCCGACATGTAGGCGGATGGAGTATTATGATCCATCCTCACTTTCAACACCAAGGGTTAGGAGAGATCCTACTGACCATGATTGAAGATATTGCCAAAAAGAAAGGATTAAAACGCTTAGAGGCTAAATATGCCGAATTAAACAAAGCAGCAGAAGAATTATACCTCAGAAAAATGGGCTATCAGGTTGAGGGCTGTCAAAAAGACTCCTTTCTTGTGGATAATTCTAGGTATATAAACGAAATTTTGATTGCAAAACTGTTATGAATTTTTTTTAGGAGGGTTTGATATTCAGGAATGAGTACATATTATTTAAATTTCATTCAATACAACAAAAATTAAATAATCCATTTACCTATTATTAAATAAAGTATGGCACAAGACAACTGGAAGACTATTTTTGAGAATCAAGAAAAGTTACGAGAGGAGCTTATTGAGCATGTTAAAAAAGGAGATGCAAACTTAAAGTTTAATCGACCATACTTGATTGTGTCAGATATAGCGTCCCAATTTTATTCTGAGGCACAATTAGAATTAGATTACATTTTTGGGAAACTTGAGACTGAAGAACAAAAAGAAGGATCGAAGCTGCACGAGAGGATGGCTGAGGATGCGGTGGTCGTAAAGTTTAAAGACATGGTAAAACACATACCGCAAGCAGAGGAAATAATAATTTTGGAAACCGGCTTTCTCATGAGATTTCACGATGATATCATCGTAGGAAAGCCTGACGTGATCGTATTCAAAAGAGGAATTCCTATTTTTCTGTTTGAGTATAAATTTAGCAAGTATACCACTACATTTCCTAATCAACAAGTACAAGCGCAGATTTATTGTCAAATTTTAAAAGAATTGGGGTATAATACCGATTTACTCTATTATGGGATTATTATAGCTCCAAGGGATATGACCAAAAAAAGCAATGAAGTTAAAAAAATCCCTCGGCAAGTTCTAAAAAAAATAGACCTTAGTTCTCTTATCCAAGAACAAGAAGTAGAGCTTACGTTTGATCACATAAGGGTTTTCCTCTATAAGTTTGATTCTGAAAAAGCAAAAAAAGATTTAGAATGGGCGCTCGAGTATTGGAAAGGAGAAAGACAAGTGAAGCTCTCGGAATTGTTATATGCATGCGAATACCACGAGCATAAAGAAAAATGTGAGATCACATACTCGATAGTACACGATCTTGTAGAAAAATTTTCAGAAAATATTGTCACCATTTATGGAATAGGCAGTTTTTTTGATAGAAAACTTCCTGAGGATTGGATTAAACACGATATTGATATGATATGTATTGTAAAAGACCTTGAAAAAATTCCTAAACTGCAGGATTGGACGGAAGTGAGGAGATTGGAATATAAAAAAAGTTATTCTACGGCAAATGTGTTCTTTAACTCGTTAGAAGGGCTTAAGCATAAGCAAGTTTATGAAAAAGAATCATGGGCAAATTACAAGTGGGCTTTATTGGACTTTAAAGTACCGCAGAATTCAGTAATCCTCTATGGGAGACCTTTGTTTGATGAGCTCCCCGAACTTGAGTTAGTATCTTATGATTATGAAGATATCCTGCGCCATGCTTTTTATAATCTTAATACTAGCTTTAAATTAGAGAATGTAGAAGCGTCTATGAACAGATTCACCAAGGGGGTATTTAAATTTGCTTTTTTACTATGTGTGTATTTTGATGAGTTATTCAAAGATACTTCCATAGTCGATATCACTTCAAACATTAGTGAATTGGTTAAAGATGAAAAAATAGATCCCTACTTATACGAGACAATCCTAAGCTGTGTAAAATACAGGCGCGGTATTCAATTTTCAGAAGAATTCTCAACTCTTAGAAAGAAATTTATTGTCTATTGCTTTTTTTTATTGGTTGAGGGGAAATTATGGAAGAAGTATGAGTGGGGTGAAATTATAGAGTTTTGTCATACAACCTATAAGGGATTAAATTCTTTAGAGGATATTGCAAGACGAGAAAGAAAAAAAATCTTATTTAAGAAGTGATTTTTTTAATAAATTCATAACAACCTTTTAAAATATGGAATTTATCATCAATATCTTTTTCTGAAGTTAAAGATTCAGCGAACCAATCTTTAGATGTTGAATCTGGGATTCAACTCCTTTTTATTTTTATATATTTAACTCACTATTATTTTACTCAATTATTTTGAAAACATAATCATAAATTTCAATTCCATCAAGATTTTCACAAATCTTTTCATAGACAGGTTTTAATTTCATTCCAATCTTTATATTTTCTCTAATTTCAATCTGACCTAAAGTTTTTATTCCATTTTCAAATTCCACAACACCAATACCATAAGATTGTTTATCTCTGAATTCTGATGGTGGAGCATTCAAAATAGTATAAGTTAGTAAAGTACAATTACCATTAGCTTCAATTTTTTCAAAAGTATCATTTTTACACTTTAAACATCGACGATGATCTTGATCTTGGAAGAGTCCACATTTTTTGCACTTAATTCTAATTATTTTTTTTTCAGTACTGTTCATTTAGACTCACATCCTCACATTCTCTCAACCAAAATTGATATTATATTATTTCCGAATCCCCCAAAATTACAAGTTATACCTGTATTCGCATCTGGAACCTGCCTTTTCCCAGCTTCTCCTCTTAATTGCCAAACAAGTTCTGCAACTTGAGCTACTCCTGTTGCCCCTAGAGGGTGTCCCCGGGCTTTTAAACCTCCAGATGGATTAATAGGAATTTTTCCACCAATTTCAGTTAAACCTTCATGTGCTGCTCGAGCGCCTTCTCCCTTCTTAAAAAATCCAATATCTTCACTCTCTATGGCTTCCAGTATCTCAAAAGCATCGTGAAGTTCTGCAACATCCATATCTTCAGGAGTTTTCTTGGCCATTTTATAGGCCTGGTTTGAACTTCGTCTTAAGGCATTCAAAACAGTAATATCTTCTCTTTCATAAACTATATGTGTATCCGTTGCCTGACCAATTCCAGAAATTAATATAGGATCTTCACAATATTCCTTAGCTATTTCAGCATTACAAAGTACAAGAGCTACGGCTCCATCTGAAATCGGACATACGTGAAAAAGTCTAAGAGGATCTGCTATTACTGGATTACTGTTATCATCATTAAGATATTCATGAATATTATTCCAATTGCCTCTTCCTTTTTGTATCGCGCTTTCCATAAAATCTTCAATAGTTCTTTGAAAATGTGCATAAGGATTAAAAGCTCCATTCTTATGATTTTTTATTGCAATATCCGAAAGCCAATCTAATTTTGCGTTATATTTTTGAAGATATGTCCTTGTTAATAGCCCTGCAAATGAAGGGAGGGATACGCCATGTGGTCTTTCTGCTTTATGATGTGTTACCGTGGCTATAACTGAAGTGACAAATCCGGGAGTAGAAATATGAGTCATTTTCTCACCGCCAACAACTAAAACTAAAGAATTCATCCCAGATGCTATTGCTTGAAATCCTGCTTTAATCGCAGACCCGCCACTAGCAGGTCCATTTTCAATGTGATCCGCAGCTGCGGGTATTAAGCTAATTCTGTCAACTAAAGCGCTAGCTACTCCAGTTATGTGATTGAATTCGCCCGGACACATTGAACCTACATATACCGAATCAAACTCTTTGTCATTCATGTTAGAATTGTTAATGGCTTCAAGTGATGCGTCACATAATAAATCCATTAAACCCTTATCTTTTAAACGACCAAATTTCGTATGTCCCACTCCAATAATTGCCACTTTATTCATTATGCGCAACTTTTTTCATTCATGAAAATCTTTTTTATTTATTAAGACGGTTCTTGTCCCATAAATATTTGAGAAAATACCCACCTTCTCTATTGGAATCAGCAATAAAAACATTAAATAACTTTTTCCTGACGCAATTTTTTAATATCTTGGTCGCTGAATCCCAATTCAGTGAGAATCTCCTGAGTATGCTGACCTAAGATAGGTGGAGCTGTTTCGACTTCTCCTGGTGTATCAGATAACTTAATTGGGACACCTGTTACCTTAATCTTACCTACCTTTGGATGATCTAATTTTTTTAACATTTGCCGATGCAACACTTGAGGATCTGTAAAAATCTTATCCATAGTATAGATAGGACCACATGGAACACCCGCATCAGTCAGGATTTTAAGCCATTCTTCTCCATTTTTAGTAATAATGATGTCACTAATAACCTTTACAATTTCTTCCCGATTTTCAACCCGTTTGGCATTAGTGGCAAATTTAGGATCATCTATTGCTTTTTCCAAACCAATAGCCTTGCAGAGTATTTTCCATAATTTATCATTACCAGCAGCAATATTAAAATAGACATCTTTTGCCTTAAAAGCCTGATAAGGAACAATGACTGGATGACCGGAACCTACTGGTTGTGGTATTTCCCCAGAAGCAAAGTAAGCACCCGCCTGATAAGTAAGCAATGCAACCTGACTATCCAATAATGAAACATCTATCATTTGCCCTCTGCCTCTTTTTTCCCTATTATAGAGAGCTACTAGTATTCCATATGCTGCAAACATTCCTCCAGAAATATCAGCAATTGCTACACCCACCTTGATAGGGGGCCCTCCTGGTTCACCGGTAATACTCATTATTCCCCCCATTCCTTGCATCACCTGATCAAATCCAGGAAGCATCCGATAGGGGCCATCCTGCCCAAATCCAGAGATACTGCAATATATGATCTGTGAGTTCATTTCTTTCACGCGTTGGAATCCCAAACCTAATCTTTTCATGACTCCAGGTCGGAAATTCTCCACCAAAACATCAGACTGTTTAATCAGTCTATGAATAATTTCTGTGGATCTCTCGCTTTTCATGTTTAAGGTAAGACTTTTTTTATTGCGATTAACACTCATAAAATAAGCGCTTTCTCCCTCTACAAAAGGAGGTCCATATGATCTAGAGTCGTCACCTTTTCCAGGCATCTCTAATTTGATTACCTCTGCCCCCATATCTGCCAACATCATAGTACAATAGGGACCTGCCAAGGCTCTTGATAAATCCAAGACTTTAATTCCTTCTAACGCTTTTACCATATCATACTTCCCTCTATAACATATATTATCAAAAATTTTCCGAAATTATTGTTTGTAATAAATGTATATTATTTGTAATATGATTTAATATTAAGTCTTTTATAAGAGTCGTGAAAAAAGAGTAATCTAAAAGAAGTCATTTCTATTTTATAGGAAAGAACTGTTCCCGTCTTAAGTGTTTACCCTCCTGTCCTCAAGTGAAATGAAACACACCCATTAGATATACCTCCTCTGATTTGTTCGTTAAGTTAAAGCTAACATAATGATCATGGGAGCTATCGGTTAAGTAATCTTTGGTACGGGCCAGCCGTATTTTTTACGGTATTCGATTCGTGCCGGAACCGCGAATTTCTTCTTTGGATGTCCCGGGTTGACCGGATAATAGGATTCTATCTGGCCCCCCGGCTCCGAAACAATATACCCCGCTTCAACTGCCCCCCGGAAAATCTCCTCCCCTTTATCCGTTCTGACAAAAACACCGGTCCAACCGTACTCATTAATCTTCTTCATTTCCTCTTCCCTGCCCCACACATCCCCCGCAGAAAGATCTGCTAACTCGCATGTGTGATCCAGACAGACTAGGCATCGTTCTACTTGAAATCCGATGAAAATAGTAGGTACCATACCCCAGTGGGCGATCAACTGCAGGGACTTTTCCTCTCCTGTCTTGGTCTTCACCCAGAAGCCGCCTCCGAAAGGGTCGCCCAAGCGGCCGCGATAAGATATTTGATCCACCTGATCCAATGGTATTCCCAATCTTTCCCTGATAATATATTCGGTTCCCTCCATGTAAGTCTGGGAGAGGCAGTAAAGCCCTATGATCAACTCGACTTTATCTGCCAACCAACTTTTATGAAGCTGCATCTTACGAAGGGCATAGGTATGGCAAGGCAGGGCCACAATGGCGATCTTTTGAAGACCCTGGTCCACTGCGTCCCGCAGCGCAGAGACAGTATTGCATATGGCATATTTGGACCTTACACAAGTAAGCAGATCTTCCTTTGTCTTAGCAATCTTTGCCTTGACCTTCCAGGGCTCGTTCTCGTCGTATCCTGCCACTATAGCCCCATCGATGATCCCTTCTTCCAAGGCATATAGGAGAAGGGCAGTGACTGTACCACCAGCTACTCCAGCATGGTGAACCTTTTCATCTTTTGAATGGGTAACTAAATGATCTTTGTATTGTCCGAAAAGCTTCTCGTCCTCTGTACGTTTTCTCCCAAATATCATTTCCTCCAGCTCTGATTTTGGAATGAAAGCACCCGGACAGGCGTTATTGCAAAGATTGCAGCCTTCCATGCATTCGCCCATTAACTCGGGGTCCACACCTCCTAGTTTTAGCTTGACAATTTTTGGCGGGCACACAGCCACACATGCCCCACACCCTGAACAAAGCCCCTGATCAATCACATCCTGTTTTAACTCTTCCCAACTCATAGAAATCCTCCTAAGAGTAATTTTGCTTGTTCTTCATTCAATAGAGTCTTTAATAGCTTAATCATTGTATCATTGGGTTGAAATAGAGGATTACCGCTGGCTCTAACCATTATTTTAGCCACTTTTTGCCAAACTTTTTCCGACATTTTAAAATAACATTCCTTCCGATGATTTTATTTGTGAATATTCTGTTTCTAGAACATTCATTCTATATAAGGTTTAAAAATTTATCAAAAAAGAAAATTAACTAAATTAACTAAATTCGGCAATATATACTATCAATATTTATATTTATAAGTTTACAATATTTTGTAAAAACAATCTTTTTTCTCGTTCGTTTTGTTAATTTTAAATTTTTAATCTTTAATATAATCTTAATTATCTGAGTATTTAAATTCGAACACATTAAGAATTTAAATAACTTCAGAAGTAAAGAAACTTACGCTTGGGGACATGGGCTTGGCAATGAAATTAATCTAAAGTGGTTTATCTTTTAATAAAAAATAATTTTTACTCTTTTCTTTTTTTGTTTGTTTGTTTCAATATCTACAATAAAACAATTTAAATAGTAGCTATAAAATGTATTATTTAGTAATAAAAATTGAAATTAATTTATTTATATTCAGAGATTAAAAAAAAGAAGATAAGAAGTAAAATTAGTGAGTAGAATTTTGGAAGAAAAAGAAAACGGTTCCCAAAATGAAAGAATTCTAAAATTTATATGCCCTATCTGTAAAGCTGAAGCGCATTTAGCAATTTCGGAATCAGTAATAAGTCAAGCAAAACAATTAACCACGATTTCAATTCAAAAAGGTGAGATCTGTGAGCACCATTTTCAAGCTTTTGTAGACAAAAATTTTAAAGTTCGAGGATATCAAAAAGTTGATTATGAAATAGCAAGTAAGAAAAGATTTCCTGACGGGAATTTTATCATGAAAGTAATAGTTCTTGGTGATCCTCAAGTTGGTAAAACTTCACTTACTAGAAGATTTATTGAGGATAAATTTGACGAAGGTTATTTACCCACTCTTCAATTGAAAATATCTAAAAGAGCGGTAAACTTCGGAAAGACTAACGTTACATTTATGCTTTGGGACGTTGGAGGGCAAAGTACTCATATGTCACCTTATAGAAGTAAATTTTATGGAGGGGCTCAATCTGCGATAATCGTAGTAGATAGAACGAGAAGAAAAACTTTATTAGGTGCTGAGACCTGGTATAGAGATTCCGTTAAAACACTTAATTCCGAAATTCCTTTTCTATTAGTTGGAAATAAATCAGATTTAGAGAATGATCTTGTAGTAAATGAGGAGGACCTTATCTCTCTGGCTGAAAGCTTGGATTTAAATTACACTACAGCTTCAGCTAAAACAGGTGAAAATGTTAATGAATTATTCACTAATTTAACTCAACTGTTCTTCGAATCTAGGAAATTTTAATCCTCTTAATTTGTCAAAAATACAAAAACTAGTGTTAAGTATAGAGGAGCATATCTTTTTTTAATTTTTTAATTTAATCTAAATCAAATTCCTTATTTTTAATAATTCCAGGTCTACAAATTTTTTCAATTTTAAACCCCTACTTTTAAATTTGTAAGTTAATCTATAGATTTTAGAGAATCCAGTTATTTAACATGTAAAACAAAATAATTGGCATTATTATATTGATAATATTTAAAGGAGCTATCGTCAATAATAAAAAATTAATAAGGATTTAAATCTTTCATTAAATGAGATTCTTAAGAAATTTGGAACTAAAATTAATTTATACTATGAAATGATTATGTAATTTTAACGAGTTATCAAAATAAAGATACATAAAGAGAAAAATTTTCTAAAAATAAAAAAAATAAGGATTCAATATTTTATTTAATAAATATCGTATTACTATTCTCATTCATTATCAACGGGGTAATACCATTTATACAATAGGCTCATATTGGTAGGGAATAATGCTACAGTATCCCCTGCCTTTACGCTTTTTCTGAATCCTGAATATTTATGATTTACAAATATATGACTTACCTCGGATTCTTCAATCGAAAGTTTATTAATGACATCCATAACCCTTTCAATTCCCGTATTTTCGATGGTTAAAATAGTTGGGGCTCCAATATTTTCCGTTTGTTGAGGTGATTTTTTTTTTAAATCCCCGAACAATTTAACTTTTACAGACATTATTTTTCTGCTTTAACTTCCCCAAACTTTGTCTATTTCATCATCCGGAACATCGAATACTTCATTAGTAGGTGGTACTGGTTCCGTCCTTAAGAATTCAGGTAATCTATCATCTGCTGTAGTAAATCCTGCGGCTTTATTAAACTTTAATTCCGTGTCAATGATTCCCTGCCCTATAGGTCCGATATCATTTACTGTTAAACTTGTACCATATACGCCGTTAATCGATTCAACTACTCCTTCTAATCCTTCTGGGATATCTAGTACTGCAAAAGCAATGAAGAGACAATAACCACTCGCATCAATGGCTGCTGTAGCCAATTGTAAATTGCGTGAAAGATCAGACTTTTTCGTATCCCGCGGATCAGCTTGACCCCCAATTCCCATGATTTCTGTTGCGATCGCATAACCAGCAGTATGATCAGCTCCCATAGGCGTGGTTGCGTAAGTGACCCCTATTCCTTTTATAGCTCTTGGATCATACGCAGGGAGTCCTTGACCTTTAACAGTAGGTATTCGCCATACTCCTAAAGCTCTTCCAGTGAATTCAGTACCATTGGCTATAATTCTACCTAGAGGTGACTTTTTGCGAATTTCTTCTAAGAGTTTTAAAGCTCCTTTCCCATCTCCAAAATCAGCCAATCCACCTTCCATGGCTACAGCAAGGGTATCTCCTGCTTCTATCGTATCCACACCTAAATCATTACATGCTCGGTTAAGCTCACCAACATCATCTAAATTGTAGATTCCGCAATTAGCACCAAGAGCCCAGACAGATTCATATTCGAGAACACCTACAGGTTCTTTTCCTTTTGGGTTAACCCAAACCTCAGAACATCTTATCACACAACCAGTATTACATGCGTGGGGTCTGACTCCACCTCTCTTCTTTATTTCTTCCGCTTTAGTTTCTCCGGAAATATTTGCTGATCTATCATCACTACCAGCTGAAAAATTCCTTTGCGGCAAGCCTCCAGCTTCATTTATTATGTTAACTAACACAGCCGTTCCAAATGATGATAAACCCCCTCCTGGTTTGGTAACATCATGAGCAGCAAGTGCATTGACAAGTTTTTTAATACCAGCGCTAAATACTTCTTGATTAGCAATTTCTACGCCGGGAGCGTCTGTATCATCCGCAACTATAAATTTTAAGCCTCTAGATGCCATAACAGCACCCAGTCCACCTCTTCCAGCATATCTACTTGGTAGGCCCTCTGGATCACTAAAGCAAACTCCAGACATTGTACCTCCTATTTCAGCTGCGATACCTGCGCCACAGACATTTACTTTATCTCCAAATTCACCTAAAATTTGCTTGTAAGTATCATAGAGACCTTTTCCTGCCCATTTATTTGCATTTATCAATTCAGCGCCATCCTTATTAATTTTTAATAAATGATAATCTCCTCCTTTAGCTTGTCCTTCAACAATTATAGCCGCGATTCGTAGCTTAGCTATTGCATGCGCAAAATTTGTTCCCGCATTTGCTTCTTTGATCCCACCTGTTAAGGGTGATTTTCCTCCGACAGAAATCCGTCCACAGCTTGGAGCTTTCGTCCCGGTTACCAACCCTGGGGCAAACACTAGTTTAGCACTAGGTCCTAATGGATGACAATCAGGAGGAACCTCAGCTGCTACAATTGCTGAAGTAAGACCACGACCTCCAGCGACAGCATAAGCCTCTGGTACATCTTCATATTTTGTTTCAAGATTAGTCATATTTACTCTCAATATTTTCTTTGGCATAATTTCACCTTATTTTATTTTGTTTTTTTTGACAAATCATTGTCAATTTAAAATTAATTCTTTTTTCATATTTAACTATATCCTTAATGAGAATTAATATCGTTATGTATAGAAGTAAATAACGCTAGAGTTATTCAATTGAGAGTGGTTGTTATCCCTCCAGAAAGGTATTAATACATCATATCATATGAATAACTAATAACTAAAAGAGGTAAAAAAATAAATGAAAATTTTAATTGCTTATCATTCCAATACTGAAAATACTGAAAAAGTAGCAAAAGCGATGAAAGAGGGCTTAGAGGAAGAGGGACAAGAAGTAACAATGTCACCTGCTAAAGATGTTGATCCATCCGGCTTGAATTCGTACGATCTTATTCTATTAGGTTCAGGAATCTATTCACGCGGGATTGGAAGATCCATTAAATCTCTAATGAAAAAAGCTACTGAGCTGCCTCCAAAGATCGCGTGTTTTCAAACTTATCAAAATGAGACGATGTACCCAAAAGCCTTTACTAAAGCTATTGGGAAAACGCTTGAAAAATGTAATTCAAAAATCATAGATGAATTTGGCTGTTGGGGCTATAACTTAGGAATGACCGACGAACAAATGACGCAGCTAATTTCAAGCTTTCCTCCAGATGAGAAAAAAAGGATGGAAGACCAAAGGAAAATAACCAAAGGTCGCCCAAATGAAGAAGATTGCGAGAATGCTAAAGCTTTTGCTAAAAATCTGCTTAAAAAAATGTAATTCATTAAAAAGATCAACTTTTCTTTCTTTATTTTTTAATATTTTTTTACGAGCCATTATTGTAATAAGAAAAGTGAATCAAATTCCTCAGCCTCCCATTATCCCTATTTGTCAAATCCTTCCATTTTATATGCTTATACTGTAAACTTTCTTATAAATTTTTAAATAAAATTATTAACTTTTGTTTCTTTGCTAAAATTGTGGAAGTTAAAAAACATAATTTAAGAGTAATCTATCCTTTGGCATTTATTGGAGATCTTACATTGTCTATGCTTCTTGTAATCACAGTTTTATACGGTACAAAAATCGGGTTATCGACTATCGAAGTCGGTCTGATAGGAGGAGCTTATGGATTCGCTTATATATTCATGCCGGCGATCTTAGGAAGATTTAGTGATAATATTAGCCGTAAAACTAGTTTAACGATAGCTATATCAGGTCAAATGATTCTCACATTGTTTTTTCTGTTTATCCTTACTCAAACAAGTGATTTCATTTTTTATGGATTATTTCTGGTTCTTTTTTTGTACGGAATTGTGTATGGTTTCTTTTGGCCATCCATAGAAGCCTATGTATCAGAAAATACTGAACATTCTTCTAAAGAGCATGAAAAAGGAATTGGGAATTTTTGTATATCATGGTCTTTAGGATTTGCAATTGGACCTTTTTTAGCAGGGATTTTTTACGATTTTAATATGCTGTTGGCTCTTATCTTAGCATTTACATTATATACTTCAGCTTTTTGCTTGATTTTATTTAAAATGCCAAAAATTAAACCGAAAAATAAAGATCAATTTATAGAATTTAATAAATTAAACAATCAAGTGAATATCAATTCTAATTCAAAAAAAATCTTGGTTTTGTTATTAATGGGTGTTATGATTTATGCCACAATTTCTAAAACGCTATTATCATATTTTACAAATTACGCCGCGTTACCTGAAGGCTTAAACTGGACTGGCACTCTTATAGGTCAAGTTATGATCTTTTTTGGATTAGGAAGAACCTTTTATTTTATTATTGCCCGTTATCTTAAAAATTCGTTTACTGCGATTACTCAATCATTTCTTATTATAAGTCTATGTTTAATAGCAATTGCTTTATTTTTCCCCCCTATTTTAATAGCAATTATCTTCTTTATAACTGGTTTTTTCATAGGAAGAATATATCTTGTCTCTTTAGAGCTACTATTGAAATATGAACAAGAGAAAAAGGGTGCAAAAGCAGGAATCTTTGAAAGTATAGTCGGATTAGGATCTGCCTTATCACCATTATTCGCAGGTATGATTGCTACAATTGACCTTAAGATGCCATATTTTATTTTTGCCTCAATTGTTTTTGTGTTTGTAATCGTTCATCTTTTTCTTAAAAAAAACATTCAATTTGAAGAGAACAAAAAGGATTATTAAATATTTATATATTACTTCTGTACTAATAATATTGAATTATCAAATTCAAGTCAAATAATATGCCTAATTGTAAAAAATGTGGGATGGAAGTCTCAGAAACTCAATTTAAATCACTCAAAGGTATGTGTCCTAGATGTAGCTTGCTTAAATATATGAATAAAAAGGCAGGATGGATAGTATTTTTCGCAACTGTAGGAATCATCCTTGCTTTTTCAGCTTATATTCTTGTTAGGTATTTAGTATTTTGAATCCATTTCTGCTGTAATTAATTTAAACTTAACCTGAAATGAAAAAAGCAATTCTAACCTGATAGGTTATGAAAGTCTGAAATTATTTGGATAATATATAACTAGTTCTATTTTTGAAAATCATATAGTTAAAAAATACAGGCCCGGGGGGATTTGAACCCCCGATCTTCAGCTTTCTCCTAAAGGAATAATAGGAGGCTGCCGCGATATCCATGCTTCGCCACGAGCCTTTATATATAAAAGATTCTAGGAATATAAACCATATATGTTTTTTGATTCTTAATAAACTATTTTCTAAAATTTCATAAATTTAACGCACTTCGATAGTACGCAGTCCCACATATTCCACAAAAATATTGCCCATTTATTACTATTGCCTTATTGATTGGAATTTCTTTTTGGCAGTTTTTTACACAACAAATGGTAGTTTTTGCACCATTATCAAGATCTTCTTCATTAGACATTTTAGATCAATTATATTTTTGTGATCTTTAAAAAAGTAATAATTTATATATAATCAAAAGGTTTTAATTTGTTTCGATGTATCCTAAAATTATATAGATTATAGTTTTTTTAATTATTATTTTTATTAGTGTATTTAAAAAATGGAAAGAAAACACCGTAGACCTATTGATTACTTGCATAGTTCAATAAACAAGATCATTTTAATTAAGGTAAAACGCAACCGGCTTTTTCGCGGGAAGCTGGCTGGCTTCGATGAACATTTGAACTTGTACCTTGAGGGGACTTCGCAAATATTCGAATATCAAGATGAGGACGGAAACATCAGAGAAGAGCATGAGAATTTAGGCTCCATCGTTGTTAGAGGGGACAATGTGATCTTCGTGAACTTGGCCAATTTAGATTAATTTCCTCAGCAAGATTCCCATTCTGGATTGTAATTTTATCAGAATAAAGATTTGCGAAGCAACATCCAGAGATCTATCTTAATTCTCA
>Ga0209976_10001207_pt1 | contig 15456 bp, 16 predicted proteins | sample SumtaG_FD_182806 | JGI IMG/M metagenome (GOLD analysis project Ga0209976, IMG submission 182806) | Deep subsurface microbial communities from Indian Ocean to uncover new lineages of life (NeLLi) - Sumatra_00157 metaG (SPAdes) (version 2) | ecosystem: Environmental > Aquatic > Marine > Oceanic >...
AATCTTTTAGATCCCTATGAATAAAACAATACAATTTGAGCGATTTGGATTTGTTAATCCCATAGAATTAAAGGAGAACTGTCTCTTTTGTTACTTTTCCCATTAAAACTTACAGTTACTATTTTCCAAACAACTATCAAAATATTTTGATGTTTTGTCATTAAACGAAATTATTTAAAAATCTTGAATAAGTTTATAATTGTACAAGAATAATTTATTTTAGTTTGAATAATAATAAAGGAGGCTTAAATTGATATCACATCTCCCGTGCAAGAAATGTGGTAGTTCTTTACCAGGAGTAAAAGGTTCGATACTTAAGTGTCCTTATTGCGGTGGAAAAAATTTCTATATGGAATCTTATTACACCCTTAAATATTGTGCATCAGACATATTAAACATCTCCTCAATTAGGAATCAAAAAAAAATTAAAATTAAAGAGATTGAGAGGAGAAAATTACTAATTCGTATTTATTTTAATAAACTCAATTCAAGTTTTAATGAATACAGACATTTTATAATAACTAAAATAGATACGATTGAGGTTGACCTTGTAAAACTATTTTACCTCATACACAAATCCGGTGTTTTCGAGATCATAATAGAAAGATTTTTACTCCCATATCTTAAAGAAGAAAAAACCAAAAAACTGTTTATTAAACTTAGAGACGAATCATATATAATTAATAAATCATTACTGGCGTTTTATTATAGTTATTTAGCTAAAATCACAACTCATATAGAAAAGTGCTACAGATTTTACCAATATGCCGAAAAAAATTTTCAAAATATAGTAGATTATTATAATATCACAGAACTAGAAGATCATAATTCTTTTATTTCAAGTAAAGGTGAAATCTACTCAATTCTCGTCGAATTTACAGTATTATTACGAAACATATTAGATAAAAACCCAAGACAATATTCAGAAAATCTTGAAGAACTTCTTCTAAAATTAGATAATAGCGAAACAAAAAATGTCAAAACTTACAATTTATATGTACAAATTGATCATATTTATAAATTGGGACGAAATACATGCATCTTATTAGAAAATATTCGAGTGGATGACCCATTTTTACTATCTGGCCCTTTTACTGAAGAAAAATTATTAGCTTCGGAAGAGAACCTTGATAATTTAAATCATGTAAGAAATTGGATTAATAACATTACTATCAAGTATCAAAAATATCAAAACTGTCTTTTAAAATTGCATTCTGGTCGCATTATAAAATACCTAGAGTCAATTAGGACAGAATTTATATATTATAAGAATAAAAACGCTGAAAAATTTGATGATATGTTAGGAAAAATGATTCACAAAGCTTTAGATTCTTATAATTCTGAAACTGTTGAAGCATTAGAAACACTAAATAATCTAATGCAAAAAAACATATATAATGGGAATCTTGTTGAAAGGTTCCAGATGAGTCATAATGATTTAATAAAGATGGATGAAGTCTTAAAAGATTTTACTAAGATTCTATTTAAAATACCTTTACTCAAAAATCTTGAATCAAAATATTATAAAGAACTAATCTCTCTCATATCTGGTAAACATTCTGTATTCGATAAATATATCTTAAAATATACTATTAGGACACTAAAAGATTTCGAAGATTTGAGAAGTAAAAATGATTTATCTCTCAAAGAACAACGAAATAAGTTTATTTCAGAGATAAAACCAAATCTTCAGAAGCTAATTGATTTAAGTTTCACATTAAATGAAGAAATATTACCCTATCCTCTTTTCATTGATATCGAACTACAAAAAAAAAAATTAAAAGTAAATAATCCTGAAGTTGTAACTCTTGTTATTGAAAATCCTAATTCAACCGACATAAAGAACATAATGATTTACTTTTTCATGCCAGACTCATTTCAGAATAAATTAGGTTTTACTAGTATTAAAAAATTAAAGGCAAATGAAATAAAGAAGGTAAAGACAAGAATTAATCCGAAACAGATTGGCACATTTCTTTCAATGGTCATGATTGAATACCAACATTTCAATAAAACCTTTTGGATGCCTTCAATAAAATTCAAATTAGAAGTAAAAGAAAGTAAAAAATATGTTTATTATCCGGTACACTATAAAGGTATTTATCAAAATGATCTCCACGCTAATCCTATTCTAAAATATATAAGAAATTTTGTATAATCAATTTAGGATTCAACTCTATATGCTCAATTTAAATTTGAAAAGTAAACTTTTATTAATTTGATTACTTCTCTTTTTTTAAGGATGAACGATAAAGAAGTTCCTAAGATAAGTAAGGATCAAGATTCCATAAATCCCGATTGGAAATTTTGTCCTATATGTGGAAATCAGCTTCCAAATATTCAAAACCTTAAATTTTGCACTGTTTGTGGGACAGATATTAAATATATTAAAGATTATAAGAAAATGAGGCCACTTAATAATTCTAATCCATATACTCCCTCAACACAATATTCTCAATATAAATCTCCCTCGATTTTTTATGGACGTGAATTGATTGCTGATGAAAATTTAATGGATAATAAAGACCATAAACTCTGGGGTACTATGGCATCAATTGGAGTGCCTTTGGCGGCTCTACTAGTAATGCAAGCCGTAGTTGGAGGATTTCTTGCTTTAATAATGGTCTTTTCTAACGATTTTTCTATAATACTTAATATGGAATTAAATTCTTACCTTACTTCTATTATTTCACTTTTTGAGTTTATCTTCTTTATTTTCCCACTTTTGTATGTGCGTAAATTTCTCAAGAATCCAACTCTAAAAAATAGATTAATATTATTGGGTTTTACTACAAAAAATTATGATAGAAAAAGAATCTTTAAAGAAGTTTTAGTAGGACTTAGTTTTGCAATAATAGGAGTATTATTAGTGGCTGTTTCTTCGGTTGGAATTGAATTAATCATAGAGACTTTTTTTGAAATCGATATAATCCATGACACTACTGGCTTTACAGGTGAATTAATTCCTCCAGATTTACCCAGCTTGATAGTTTTTTCCGTTGTTGTGATTTTAGCAGTTGGGACATCTGAAGAGATCCTATTTAGAGGGTTCATGCAAAAAGGATTAGTTAGAAGCTTAGGAGTGCGATGGGGGATAATAGTTACAGCTGTAGCATTTTCAGTGATTCATTTGTTAGCGATTTTTCTCATTGCTTTTGAATCACCCCTTTTATTTGTAATATCATTTTTTTTATCATTTACCCCATATTTTGCTATTTCGTTGATGTTGGGATGGCTTTATCATTGGAGAAATGAAAATTTAATAGCTGTTGTGATTACACATGGTGTATATGACGTGTTAGTAATAGTAATGACCTACTTACTTTATGGTATGTTATAATGAGTTTAATCCATAAATTTGAATTGAAGTCAAAAGGAAAAAATACAAAAATAGGAATAGGATTAGGGACATCGGAGTTTCATAATCAAAAGATCTTGAGGGCCTGTATTGATTTTTTAGGAAAAAATTCATCAAGTATCTATATTTTTGGTAATAGATTCGTTATACGTAGTATCGAAAAACAAGGATTATATAAGAACCATAAGCTGAGCATCAAGTTTGTCGAATGTGAAGAAACAGAAAAGAAAATCTTTGAATCTCTTAATGATAAGGCGATAAGTGCAATTATAAGAGGATCTTTAAGTTCAAACAAATTCTTAGAAAACCTTAGAAAATTCTTAAAAACTCAAAAAATTAATAGGCTAACATTATTAGAAACAGTAGATGGACATCAATTCTTTTATGGGCCTGTAGGAATTGATGAATGTAAAAATTTGGAAGAAAAACTCGAATTTATTGAACTTACTCTAAAGGAATTTAGACTTTTAAAGCTTAAACCAAATATCAGTATTTTAAGTGGTGGTAGGATAGGTGACATCGGAAGAGATGATAAAGTCGATAAATCTATTAGAGATGCTGAGAAGATTGTGGAAATAATGAAGTCAAAGCATTCAGAATTATCAATAAAACATCATGAAATATTAATCGAGGATGCTGTGCTGAATAAATCTAACTTTATCCTTGCTCCTGAAGGAATATCAGGGAATTTAATCTATAGGACTCTGGTTCATTTAGGTGGGGGAAAAGCTTATGGCGCTATTTATATGGGGATAAAAGAAGTAATAATTGATACTTCAAGGGTTGGTGAAATTTCAGAAATCCATGGCGCACTTCTCTTAGCCTTAGCTTTAACCTAATATTTGGTTAAAATAATATTTCCGTTGATAGAGTTTATTAAATAATACTTTGAGTTTTATAATAATTAGAAAATATTCAAATCTAATCGAATTAAATAAAAAGCACAAACATCTAATTTTATTATTTCAGGTAGAATTAAATTTTAATATAAAAATAGTTATTGTATTATTGTTTTATCATGCCTTCTAAACAATTTCAAGCACTAATTAAAACAATAAGATCTGGGGATGTATCTCAATTTGAAGATTTCTTTTTGTATTATAAAGCAATGGATTTCTTAAACTTGAATGATTCAGAAGATTTTGAAAAGATTAGTGATAATAGAGAAAAATGTTATTATTTAGCTCTCTCTAAATCACTCTCATTATTGTCTTTATATAGAGGTACGGGTGACGAAGAAATTTTGTTTAAAGAATTTAGCGAATTGATTAATATGTCTGATAAGATGGGGATTTTTATTGCAGTTAATAAAATTCCCTTTAGATTTAAAATTATCGCAGAATTACATTTGGATGGTATGCAAAAAGGATTGATTGGCAGAATTTTTGTGATTATTCGATTTTTTAATAAATATAATTTATTTGAGAGAAATTTATCTATTGATGAATTAAAAATAATTAAAACTATTAAAAAGAATGACAAAGCTCTCGTTGCGAATTTAAAGGATTTATTTGGTCACGTATCAGACTCATTAATTTTTTATTCATGCAAAATCATGCCTTATGACCTTCTTTTATCAAATGAGGAAAGAATCAGAGTTTTTCTAAATAATCCTGAATATCGGTCAGAATTGAGAGGGAGATACAGTTTAAATTATTTAAAAACTTGGACTGATTGGTATACTATGTATGGATTAAGTGTGAGAAATTTAGGCCCTATAAAACAGTTTTTTGATAATTTCGAAGATAACTATGACGGTAACAAGAAAGTTATAGAATTTAATATCATTTATCGAACTTTTTATTTTGGTGATGATGAGGAACATGAATTTCATGAAATTAAGAAACATTTTGTGTCACCAGAGAATATCTTAAAGAATAAGGATAAAATTTTAGAAAAAAGAAATTACAAATTTTACAGCATTTCCATGGTCCTTCTCGGCGGTCTAGGTCCGCAGGGCTTGGGATTCACATATTCCACCCCAAGAGGAGAAATCATCGAAATATGTTCAGATCAGAAAGAAAATGAAGCCATCATTATAAAATTCAAGCAGTACTTAAAAAGAAAATTCCTAGCTAAATTAAATAAAGAGATGGGGAGGATAGGCATTATAGCTGATGTTAGAAAGAAAGTAATAAACTTTCTTTCGTCAATTCTTAATCCAAAAAATTTGATCAGTTATTATGATAAGGATCTAATTTTAAATAAAATTAAAAAGTTTCTTTATCAAATTGATGAATTTAAACAAAAATATGAACCTGAACTAAAAGAAATTATTGATAAAATATCAAAAGCTGTTTCTATAATCCTTAGAAATATCAAACTTAGAGATCAATTCATAACACGTATGGACATGGTTGAAGAAGGTAAGATTCAACCTGAAGATATCGCAAAATTAACAAGTCTAAGAGGAAAATCTCACTATGACGTTCTAAGTGAAAGATTTTTCTTTCAAAATGAGATTAATTGGTTTTTCAAGGATTATTCTAATGAAATAAAAGACCTTGAAGAGAAATTTTCAAATTTATAGAAAATGTTTATTTTGCTCAAATTATATAATGATCATCAACACCACTAGTTTAATTATTTTATAAATTCTAAAGCGTCATTAAATTGATATTCAATTATGGATTCATCAGAATTTCAAGCCCTTATTAAGGCATTAAAATCGGAACCCATTTCTAAATTCTTTAGCCTAGCTGATCAATTTACGGGAAAAAAACCTAACAATCTTACAAATTCGGAAAATTATAATCAATTCAGACCAAATCTTGAAAAAGCATACTATAATGCGATAACAGAGTGCCTCATTTCAATGAAGGATGATTTTATTAAGTCGAAAGAGGATGTTGCTCAGCTTTTTGATTATTCTGATAAGTTAGGTATCTTTATTAATACCTCTAAGATCGATGTAGAGGGGATCATTAGTGAATTACATATAGATGGTCTTAAAAAAGGACTCAGAAGTAGAATTATTGAACTTGTTAGCTTTTTTAACAAATATAACTTATTCGAGAAAAATTTTACTGCTGACGAATTAAAAATAATAAAAGATATTAAAGGTAACAATAAACTACTTGCTGTCAACTTAAAAGAATTATTCGGGACTGTTTCAGATTCGTTAATTTTTTATGTCTGTAAAGTGATGTCTTATGATTATGTTAAGTGGATAGGAGATATGTTAAAAAATCCCAGAGGACACCAATTTTTGATGAATCCAAATTCTTTAAGAAACTGGACCGATGGGTATGTAATCTATGATTTAGTTGTTAGAAAATTAGGAAGTGTAGAAGAATTTATTAAAAAAATTGAAGAAAAACAAAGCGCAGCCAACATACAGGAGGACATGATACTTTTAGAATTTAGTCCAGTTGACCATTATAGAATATACAGAGGTGATCTTCAAAGGATGAGCGAAATCCACATTGTTTACCCCGATATTATTAAACAGCATAAAGCAAGTATTTTGAGTAAAGATAATTATAATTTTTACAGTTTATCAATGGTACTAATTGGGGGAACAGGACCAGAGGGTTTAGGATTCACCTACTCTACCCCTAAAGGTGAAGTCATTGAAATTTGCTCAGATCAGAAAGAAACTGAAGCTATTGTAATAAAATTCAAACAATACCTAAAGAGAAAATTTTTAGCTAAATTTGAAAACGAGATGGAACGGTTAGGAGTTAAATTAGACATTATTGAAGGTATATACTCTCATTTATCGAAAATTTTAAACCCAGAAGATTTAGTGAGTTATAATGACATGGATTCAATTTTAAAGAAAATCAAAAATTTATTAGAATATGAATATCTAGAGTATAAATTTGAATTAGATGAAATTATGGGCAAGATTTCTAAAGTTTTTTCTAATATTTATAGTAGGAGAATAAAAATTTGGTTCAAATTATTTTATAATCGAAGAGTTTTAGGAAGGTTAGAAAAAGAAATAGTAAGATTGGATGTCAATGTTGATATTCGAAGAAGAATTATCAAATTTTTGACAGATTCTATTAGTCCAAAAGATTTCTTTAAGTATTCTAATGGTAATACGATTCCAGAAGAAATAGGAAAATTACTCTCAGATGAATTTCAGCAATTAAATGAGGATATAATTAAAAAAATTTCTAAAGCTTTATCTATAATCTTTAGAGAGATCAAACTTAAAGATCAATTCATGGCACGGATGGATTTAGTTGCAAAAGGTAAATTAAAATCAGAGGATGTAGCAAAACTCACAAGCTTAAGAGGAAAATCTCATTATAATGTTTTACAAGAAAGAATGTTTCTCCAAAACAAACCTAAATGGTTTTTCAAAAATTACCCTAAAGAAATACTAGAACTAGAAAGGGAATTTGATAAACTAAGGGAAGAGTTTAATGAAAGGCGGAGGGCTTTAAATTTTGAATTTTAAGACTATAAGTTATAATCATAAGTGTATTCTTTCCAATTATAACTAGAAATGGGAGAGGGGGGATTCGAACCCCCGACCACTTGGCCCCCAGCCAAATTAACTTGATCAGTTAAACACTAATTAATGTATCATACCAAGCTAGACTACCCTCCCATAATAAAGATTGGCGTGTCTATTTCAAATATAAGCTTTTAGAGTGATTCTAGTATCGACTGTTTTAACTTGTTGATAATTGGCACTTGACCTTCAGAAAAGATTTTCTCATTGATGAAAATAACTGGTGGATTAAGTTCCCCATACTTATCAATTGTTTCTTTAGAGGTTACGTCATTATATATTAAATTAACCTTATCATTGAATTCTGGAAATTCTTGGCTCATCTTATCAATTAGTTCCTTAGTTTTATAACATTTCGGACACCAATTTTCCTTATTTCCCTTTAAAAACACTTTAATTGTGAGTTTGTTCATATCTAAATATTTTAATAATTGAAAATTTTTATTTATATTTACTTAAACATTAAGTAAATCTAAAAATTTATCTTTTGTTAGAAAAATAAATGACTAAAAATAAGTATATCACACCCGATCAAGAATTACCACGAGTAGACTCAGCACTCTATAACCTTAATCATCCTGATGAAAATATTAGGATGAAAACCTTGACAAAATATAAGAGGATAAACAAACTTTTAATTCTCCCATTATATAGGTTAAAAATATTGCCTTTATTAGGATTTGGAAAGGTTTTTCTTATTTTAACTACAAAAGGGAGAATCAGTGGCAAGAATAGAAGAACCCCACTATAGTACCATTGGATTGATGGTGTTATCACTATTTTCTCTGGAAGGGGTGAGGAATCCGACTGGTTAAAAAATATGTATGCTAATCCGAATGATGTTAAGATAAGATATGGTTTTCATTCATTTCGACCGCGTATAGAATTCATTACTGCTCATGAAGATAAACTCAATATTATTAAGTGGTATGTAATTGAACATAAAAGATCAGCTAAATTTCTTTTTGGTTGGAATCCAAAAATAGATGATCCTAATACAACTGATTTTACAAAGATGTTGGATACTCTAGTAATGATAAGATTGTATCGTAAAAATGAATAAATAAGATTAGGTACTGAATATTTTACCTGTCTTTTGCTCTTCTTCTTCTCTTAATGGTTGTTTCATTATTTTCCCTGTAGGTGTCTTAGGTAAGTCTTCTTTAAATTCTACATATTTTGGGACCTTAAAATTAGCAAGATTCTTTCTACAGTAGTCGAAAATTTCTTCTGATGAGGTTGATTTTCCTTCTTTCAATACTATAAACGCTTTAGGAAGTTCTCCGTAAATTTTATCCCTCACTCCAATAACAGTCGCTAAAGAAACATCTGGGTGTGAGTAAAGAACTTCTTCGATTTCCCTTGGATATATATTTTCACCACCCCTAATTATCATATCTTTTTTACGATCAGTTATAAAGAAAAAACCATCTTCGTCCATGTGACCTATATCTCCTGTATATAACCACCCCTCTTTAAGTGTTTCAGCATTTGCTTCGGGGTTTTTGAAGTATTCCTTCATAACATTATCACCTTTAACGATAATCTCACCTTTTGTATTAGGAGGGACGGTATTACCATTATCATCTACAATTTTCAATTCATTACCTGGTATAGGTAATCCAATACTTCCTATTTTGCGCCTATCTTCAGATTCCGTCGGTAAGGGATTTACCGAAGAAACACATGTACCTTCTGTAAGACCATAACCCTCAACAATTTTACAATCGAAAGTTGCTTCGAACTCCTTAAACACTTCTATTGGTAATGGTGCGGCTCCACAAACTATAAATTTTAGAGATGATAGATCCAAATTTTCATGCGGCATTTTAAGCAAGATAGAAAGCACTGTTGGAACAGCACTGAAAGTTGATGCCTTATACTTTGCTACAGTTTCCCAATGAGTTTGTGCTGAAAAACCGGGAGTTAAAATACAACTAGATCCTGCCGCGAGAGGTGTCATAACAGTCACAATTTGAGCATTGACATGAAATAATGGTAAAATAAGCATAAATCTAAAAGATTCATCGGGATTAAGATAATCTCGTGTCATTTCTGCATTTCTTATGATATTAAAGTGAGTTTGTAATACACCTTTTGGAAAACCAGTTGTGCCGGATGTATACAATATAGCCGCTACATCTTCTTTTTCATTAATTTCTATATTTGGGGGAGTATCATTAGATGTTTTTTCCATCAAATTCCAAAAATCTAGTGTATCTTCAACTTGCTCTCCTATTACAATTACATGTTTCAAATTTGGTAGATCGCTCTTTATTTCATTAACTATCTCCATAAACTTTGGAATTGTTATTATAGCCTTTGCTTCTGAATGTTCAACAACGAATTTCACTTCTCGAGCTTTAAACAAAGCATTCACAGGACCGGTAACTGCACCTATCTTAGGAATTCCCAAATAGAGATATACATATTCAAGCATATTCGGTAAGTAAACACTTACTTTATCTCCTTTTCTTATTCCTAACTCATATAAGAAATTAGCTACTTTATTAGTTAGTTCATTCAATTGAGTATATGAAATTTCAGAATCTTCCCAGAATAAAAATGTCTTATCCTTGTATTTTTTCGCTTGGTTTTCCATAAATTCTCTTAAATTCATCTTGAGCTCCTTTTTTAAATTATTGTAAGGAATAGTAAATATTCTTAGTTAATATTTATTTCTGAGGATACTATAATTTTAACTAATAATTTTTATATTAGTTAAAGAGTTTTTTATAATATTATTTTTTCAATAAAACTCACTCAAATTTTATGAGATCACGAAAACCTTTCCTAATTTTTTGGCCTCAATACTTTGACGGGAAGAGAAGTCGAAGTAAAGGGAGAAGATTACCAAAAAAATTAGCTTTAGATAAAATTACTACCAGTGATATTGCTAAAGCAGCAAAAAATCTGGGATATAACGCTGTAATTGAACAAGGTTATAAATATTCCAGAACATGGTGGGATGACCCTGGAAGGGTAGTTATCGATGCAAAAGGAAAGAAAAAATCTAAAATTTTGCTTGAAGTTGCCAAAGAACTTAGAAAATTACAATTAAAATCATAAGGGCTTACCATGCATGAATTTTCGTTCGCTTATAACATCTTTAAAGTAGCTGAAGCCACAGCAATCAAGTATAAAGCCAAAAAAATAACGGAGGTTCTTTTAGAAATAGGAGAATTAACGCTTATTGTTCCCGAATTATTACAACGTTCTTTTGAGATGGCTACTAAAGGCTCAATTGCTGAAAATGCCAAGTTGACAATCAAAATACTTCCAGGCAAGATTAAATGTCGAGAATGTAATAAAGAATCAACTGTTTCTATTACAAAAGATGCCCAATTGACGGGATTACAATTATTCCAATGTTCCCACTGCGAAAGTAATAACACTGAAATTATTGAAGGAAAAAAGGCTAATGTAAAAAACATTAAGATTCAAGAGTAAAACAAACTCTTTAAAAAAAAGTTATAGAACTTTAACCTGAAACTAGAATCCCATTTAAGATACCATGCTGCCCGGGTCTACTCGTTATTCTCGCATTTCCTAACTCCGTTTCTACAACCGCTCCTTTTGTTAAAATATGTCTTCTGTTTAAATCTTTTGAAGCAGCATTACTTTCAAAACCAATTATCCTAACCTTAGACGTTTTATTTGTATTTGGGTCAGTTACATTTATAAAATCCGTAGAAAATAATTTAGTTTTTGAGTTACCCCCCAAGGTCCTCTGTTTCTTCTTCTTATCTGCCCCCACAACTGTATTTATTGTAGGACGTTCAAGTTCTCTTTTCCTTTTCTTCCTAAAACGTTTATATTTTTTCCCTGTATATTTACGCTTACTTCTAGCCGAACTTCGTGCCATGAAAAATTTACCAAATTCTTTATAATTTAATAGGTTAGATAAGTAAGGTTATCTTTAAAATTTTTTTAAAATGCTTACTATATTATGATCTATTAAGGAAAAATAAATATAGAAATAATTTTTATCTATCATAATACATCAATATTCAGTTATTGATTATAGCAGAATTTGCCAATATAAAAATGATAAATAATAATTTTGGTCAACCTATTGTAGATGAACAAGAACTTGCTAAAGCCTTTAAAACAGGTACAACGACGGTCGGAATAATGGTTAAAGATGGAGTCGTTATAGGTACAGAAAGTCAGGTATCCGGGGGTTCATTTGTTGCTTCTAAAAAACAACAGAAATTATTTGAAATAAATCACTTTACAGCTGCAACTGTTGCTGGAGTATTAGCTGACTGTCTTTATGTTGTTAACCAAATACGCGCTCTCTCACGAATAAAAGAATTAGAAAGTGGTTCAGAACCAGAACCCAAATATTTAGCAAGCATCGTTCGTAATATGCTTTTTTCCGGTCGCTCATACTTCGTATCAAACATGATAGTTGGTGGTTACTCCAAAACAGAAAAACGGGGCAAGCTCTACGGCATTGATATGATAGGAACCTTGTATGAAGAAGATAATTTTCTTTCTTGGGGTTCAGGCTCACCTTATTCGCTAGGTGTGTTAGAAGCTGATTGGAAACCCAATATGTCCAAGACAGATGGCGCAAAACTAATAAAAACAGCTATTTCAAGTTCAAAAGAAAGAGATATTGGTTCTGGATATGATATCCAACTTTGTACAATCGATAAAGCTGGTTATAAGCAGATTCAATAAAATATTTTTTAACTCTAATTACTTTGTATTTGTAAATCAATTTGCATTAATTCTTTGTTGAAAAAAATAAATCCGTTAATTGCTTCTGTATCCATATCCATTATCGTCCAAATTTGATTTTTAAACGGATTTTTGACTGTCCCAACATCTCTATCGAGGAATTTCATATTCTCTTCATCGATGGAACTTGGATATGCCGGAACGGGGTGAGAATGAAAAATACTAATCATTCTTAACTTATTTCTTATGACTGCTTCTTGGTGAATTTCAAAGTACTTATCCGAATCCTGAATTAAATTAAATGATCCAAAAGATTCAACATTTGATTTTAAACAATAAAATTTCTTTCCTACATAATGAATTTGATGCTTATCAGTATTAATTTCAACTTTGGTAATTTCACCAAAAAGTAATCCACAAGATTCTATTGGTATTGCATTTCTTTTACACTTTTTTAACATATCGACAATACTTAATGGTAGGATTAATTTTATATCATTTTCTCTTTTCATAATTTAGAAGTAACCCCTATCTTTATTTTAATGTTAGCGCTGAATTTAATGCGGCTATTCTCGATTTTTGGCTACTTTCCCCTGAGCCGATAATAATTACATCCTTTTTTTCTAAGTTAATTTTGTTTCCTGAAATGTGAGTTTTAAAATATTCAAGAATGGTGTGCTCTACGATATTAAAGGAGTCTTTGGAAATTGATTGGGACGGAAATACCAAATCTTTTCCATTATAAATAAGACAAGTAGCTCCTTTCCCTCCAATCTTAATTGCTGCATCTCTTTGTTCAATTCCATTTGTTATTCTCTCTGCAGCATTTTTTACTAAACAAAAATATGGAGGAATGTTAACTGACTCAATAGTTATACTTTTTAAAACAGATAGATCTCCTTCGCGTAATAAAGGTATTTTTTTTTTAATTTCACCTAAAAAACTGATCCCTTTCTCTGTTAAAACATGACCTTTTCGTTTCCCTCTCTCAGTTACAGCTAGAAATCTTATTTTCACATTAAGTTTTTTAATTAAGGATTTAGCTGTGCCTTCACCGATTAATAATTCTTTTTGTAAGCGATATCTCCCAATTCCTTCCCGGTTCTCATCAAATATAAATAAACTCAATATAACATGAACTTCCTCAAATGACGGTTTAATAGTAGAGCTTTCAAATAATACTTCTAATTCTTCATACATCACTAGGTTCATGAATATGTAAGTAATGAGAGTAAAAAAATTAATATCAAAAAATATAAATCAATTTGATATATTATTACTTATCGGAAATTTAGAAATTCATATCGTAAATAACAATTACAATCATCCTCATCTAATATGAAAGAAAAAAGTGATAAACCAAATCCAGATCAGGTACATAATCTCGTGATATTCAAAAGTAAAGAAGAGCGGGAAAGTAGAGAGCTTCCTAAAATTTCTTTTGAAACTATCGATCAAGAAAATAAAATAAAACTGTTACATGAGTTTAAACCCTACGGTGGGCACTACGTTCTTTCAATTCAATTATTAAATCAAAGTTTGGCTCCTATAAATGAAGTAAAAATTAAAATTAGCTTTTCAAATTTCTTAACTCTTACGAGAAGTTATCCTTCTTCTATATCCATTCCCGAACCGATTAATAAAGGTGAAATCTCTAAAATTATTATTGAATTTGGGGAACTCAATGAAAGAAGCAAAAAACAAATTAATTTACATTTTACACCACTCTTATTAGGTCAAGAAGGAGAAATCAGAACAATAGTTACATACGTGAATAATAAAGATTTTATTCGGGTCCTAAATTCAGAGCCTATTAGTATAATATTAGATAAAATAACAATTTTTCCCAAGATAATTCCAAGTTCTTATATAGGTGTTTTTTCCAAAATTCCGGGAATGAAAAGAGCAATAAAAAGCTTAGGGGTTGAAACAGTAGGAAATTATGATCCAGATTTATATTTCAATCTATTAGAACAGGTTTTCCTACAGAATAGCCTTCAATTAATAACTAAGGATCCAGTAAAAAGAATTTTATGGTATTTTGGATCTGATATAGAATCAAGCGATGATGTATTAATAATTGGACAAATCACTTCAAATAAAGTAGAATTAATGGGTACGTCTAAAAACCATCATGTACTTATTTCATTTTTAACTTTTTTTTCAAATGAATTTAAAGAGCATCTTTTAATAAATGAAATCATAAGTAACCTAGATGACATACACGTGTTAGAGTGTAAATCTTGCGGTGCTATTCTCCCTTATTTTCCGAAAAAAGGAGAAGAAATAGGCTGTACTAAATGCAATTATGAACAATTAATATGGTGATTTTTCTCTTTTAGTTATTTCACTTGACATTGATAATTATTTTTCTATAACTTCTAACTTCATGAGAAGTAATTATCCACTTTCAACTAACATTACTATTTAGTTTCATTTTTCTTCTCATTTGTCCCAATCGCTTATTTCTTAAATGTAAATTATTAAATTATTAGCTTTTCAATATTGCAAAAATGCATGGTTTAACGCTTCAGATTTTGATCAGATTTTATATCTCTTTAACAACTTTTTCAGATTAATCTATTTTGAGGAAAATTTAGTTTGAATCATTCTTAAAAGTCTTAAATTTCAAGAAGATTTGCAATTCCATAAAAAAAAACTAACTTGCACGAGGTTGATCAATTTTATAATTCTGAATTTTGTCGTTCAATTTTTTTTGTTTTAATCAAAAATTAATTAAGAACAGATCAAAATCTTTAAATATATAGAAGATCATTCAATATATAACAAACTCTTAAAAAATAAATATAATAATTAAGAATTTTAAAATCTTATTGGTTGATCTTCAAAGAGATTAACCGAATTAATTAAAAAGTGGAGGAAAAATTATGTCTGATTATATTAGTTGGAGTCCTATTAGAAGATTAATGAAACACAATGG
>Ga0209976_10001208_pt1 | contig 15456 bp, 17 predicted proteins | sample SumtaG_FD_182806 | JGI IMG/M metagenome (GOLD analysis project Ga0209976, IMG submission 182806) | Deep subsurface microbial communities from Indian Ocean to uncover new lineages of life (NeLLi) - Sumatra_00157 metaG (SPAdes) (version 2) | ecosystem: Environmental > Aquatic > Marine > Oceanic >...
CCCTACCTTAACTATAAATTTATTGCCAGAGATTTCTATAGCAGGAGTATCTTTTTTTTCAAAATCTGTCATGTTGTTTGGGTCTTTTGGTTTGTTTGGTTCCATTTTTAATGCTACCATATATTTATAATATCTTATGTTATTTATATTTTTCTTTATTATAAGGTTATCCCATAATCCCATTCAGAATTAACATGAATATTGCTCCTAAAATAATTCCAATAGATGTCAAATGTGCTCTACCGTGCTTTCTTGCCATGGGTATTATTTCATCTAATGTTATAAATACCATCACACCACCAGCAAAAGCAAGGCTTAATGGAATTAAGGATGTAAATTGTTTTAGGAAAAGGAAAGCTGCTATTGCTCCAATAGGCTCTACAATTCCTGCTAAGAAAGTTATCTTTAAGCAGTCTTTCCTGCATTTACCTCCAGAATGGATAAACATGGTTGTTGCAATGCCTTCTGGAATATTGTGAAGGCCGATAGCTATAGCAAGCAAGATACCAAATTTAGGAAGATGGGCAAAACCAGCACCTACAGCAATGCCTTCCGGGATATTATGCAAGGCTATACCTATTGCAATAAGAATTCCTATTTTGACTAAATGAGGATTGATCAAACCTTTTTCCTTTATCTCAAAATGTTTATGTGATAACAGTATATCAAGCAGAAACATAAATAAGGCACCAATTGCAAAACCAATGGTAGCAGTAAGATAGTTTGATTCCTTTATTGATTCATTTACTAAATTCATAAAAGCCACTGTGAGCATAACTCCTCCTGCAAAACCCCCAAATAAGCCAATTCTTCTTCTGCCTGGTCTTTTAAGGATGACTAATAAACCACCAAGAACAGTGGCCATACCTGCCATGGTGCTTATTAATACTAAGGTTAAAAACTGGTTCATAGTAAAGAGTGAAAAGATAAGTGGTATTTATTTCTTTTGATAAGAAAAAAAGGCAAAGGGAATTTACGAGGTTACCTTTGCCTTAAAAGAAGTGTTTAGTCTTTTTTATGGGGATTGACTGGCCCATGGATAACGAGGAAGGGGGACCACGAGCCAGCAAGAAATGCGATCTTTGAAATCCCTATAGCTATATTATAAGGGGGCATTTATAAATAGGTTATGAAGTGAATATAAAGAACAAAAATCCACAAAGTTTATAAAGAGAAAAATAGAGTATTTGACTATTAAGATGGTGTATGTTGTTGGTCCTACATGGTTCTATGGTATTGACTATATTTTTGACTTAGTTTCTGTTATTGTGGGGTTGTTAATTTCTTATTTTTCCTATAGAACTTATAGGTATACATCACAGAAGAAGTATCTTTATTTTGCTTCTTCGTTTTTTTTGGTTGCTTTGGCGTTTATAGCTAAGGTATTAGCTACTATTCCTGTTTACTCTAAGGAATTAAAGGTAGAAACAGTCGGCTTAGTAACAGTAACTTCACATATAATAAATAAGGTAACGTGGATTAATCAGTTTGGTATTTCTATAGCAAGGTTAGTTATGTTGGTTGCATTTCTTATATTAGTGCTTGTTTCTTTGAAGATAAAAGATAAGAAGATAATTTTATTATTGATATATTTATTGATTATATCTACAACTCTTGTGAGTGCGTCATATATTGTTTTTCATGTTACTTTATTGATAATGTTGTCTATTTTATTCTTGAACTATAGAAAGAATTATTTAAGGATAAAAAGTTTAAATGCAAAATTGGTTATGTGTTCTTTTTTTGCATTGCTAATAAGCCAAATATTCTTTATTTTCGAAGGATTAGCTGAGAATTTTTATGTTATAGGTGAAAGTGTTCAATTAATAGGTTATTTAATATTATTAGTTGCCATAATAAAGATGATGGTAAAAAAATGAGTGCTAGAAGAACCAAGATAGAGATCATACATGATATCTTGAGTGCGATACAAAAAAAAAGGGGAAAGATTAAGCCGACTCATCTACTTTATAAATCTAACTTATCCTATAAAAAGATGCTTGAGTATGTTAATGAATTAATAAACAAAGGAATGATGGATGAGGAAGAATTAAAGGGAAAGAAGATGTATACTATAACAGAGAAAGGTGCTTCTTATATTCAGGAGTTTAAGAAGATTAAGGAGTTTTCTGAGAGTTTTGGATTGTAAAGACGAAACTAAAGAAATTTATGAAGTAAATTTCGCATAGTTTTGGATTGTGAATGGGGAGTTCGTGCTTTACACATATAGTCTTTTGCTTTGCAAAAGGATTATTGATTAAGGGGACAATTTTAAACTAAGGAAAGGTTCCTTCAAACATATATTATAAAAATCTAAATGGGCAATTAATTAATCGAAAGATTTATATACTTTGAAACAAAACATATATGAAATGTGACAAAAATGACGCCAAATGAAAAATTCACAACAGTAAGAGTACCAATTGAAGTCAGAAAAAATGCAGAAGCATTGAGACACAGATTACAACAGCACCCAGACTTAAAATGGTTAGGGCATTTGGCATTGGGTGCAATTATTGGTTACGCTATTGGAAAATTAATGGAGGAGGACCAGAATGAGTAATGAGATTATACAGTACAAAAGAGAGCAGATGATTCAATTAGGGAAATCAGGAATTTATCTTAGCCCGGACCAATTAATAAACAACATCGGTAATTATCTTGAAACTACAACACAAGAACAAATGCAACAAGATTTTGAGACATTTGTTAGGGTCATTATAGGAACAGCTGTTTTTGTTGGAAGTATATACGCTCTGAGCAAAGCTACAAAAACATAACGTATTAAAACCGCCCCTTTAATTCTCTTTCTTTATTGTGCTTCACACTTAATAGAAAAGCTTCTGAAATTACTTTTCAATCGAGAAAAGGCGAAAAGTTTGTTTAATAGATATTACATTCAATTAATTTTCAATCAGTTTTTAGATAATTATTTAAATTCTGATTTTTGTTATCGCATAATATGGATGAAGATGCTAAACTAAAAAAAGTATATGATGAAGCTTACAATTTTCTTAAAAATAAGGTTGACGAATCTATATTAAAGAAACAATTAGCGTATTATCACAATTATAAACCAAGTTCAATAAAAGATGTGTTTAAACAGATGGTTAGTTCACTCAAAAATAAACAGGGCTATGTTAATTTTATTGCAGATATAAGCCAAATGGATTCTATCTTATTAGGATTTGAACCAAAAAAGGTATTTGAGAAATTTGACAATAATTGGAAAAAATTATTTATAAAATTTAAAGAAAAATTTGGACAAAACTATAGGATGGATATTGATAATAAAAGAAATGCTTGGGTCATGTATAGTCGAGGAGTCTTATCATGTTCTAAGTTTTTATCAAATTTTAATTCTATCAAAGAATTTGATGATTTTGTAAAATCATTTTTTCATAATGAATTTACAATTGCTTCATTACCAATGTTGCTAGAGAAAGAGATTTTCGGATTTGGTTTCCCTCTTGCTTGTGATTTCTTGAAAGAATTAGGATATGTACAATATGGAAAACCAGATGTCCATTTAAAAGAAATATTTATGGAGTTAAATTTAATTGAATCTGATACAGATTATGAAGTATTCAAGAAAATTGTAAAGGTAAGTCTTTTAGTAAAACAAGACCCTGTAATTGTGGACAAAATTTTTTGGCTTATTGGTTCTGGAAACTTCCATGAAAGTAACATAAAAATTGGAAGACAGAAATCAGAATTTATTGCTTATATCAAAGATAAACTAAAGTAATGAACATGCCTAAAAATATAGCCTTGACTTAATTAAGAAATTTATTTTAAAAGATGATAGTTTTCAAAAATCTAAAATGGTAATCTTATTAGAAGATATTGAAGATTTTATAGGTTTCAAATTAGAGGGTTCCCTTAGATGGGGTGAAAAAATTCCTTGTAAAAAACAAGGAATTTATATTGTTCTCACACCAAATAAAAAAGCCACTAATTTGATTTTTAATAGGGGTGCTATAAATCTGTGGATTAAAAAAGTAGCTAATATGGAGGTTGGAACTGAAAAGCCAACATTTGAAAATTTAAGCACTGAATTAAAACGATTTTGGTTTAACAATGAAATTATTTTATATGTTGGACAAACCTCACAGCCTATACGAACGAGGGTAAATCAATATTATAAAACAGAAATTGGAGAAAGAAAACCTCATTCTGGAGGTTATTGGATTAAGACATTAGCATTTCTTAATGATTGTTTAGTGTTTTGGAAAGCGTGTGACCATCCAAAAGAAATTGAAACCAAAATCCTTACTTTTTTTCATCATCAATTTTCAGATAAAAATATTTCAAAAGAAAATTTAATCATCCCTTTTGCTAATCTTGAAATTCACTTACAAAATAAAAATCAAAAAATTAGAAAAAATCACATTCTAAAAAAAGCTAGAATATAGAAACTCCTGATTATCTTATTAACTAAATGAGGTTCCGAATATAGAAAATAATATATATTGCAAGATACATCCTCGAATAGGGGAAAATAATATGGAAAAAAATAAAATATTTGAGATAATTACCTCTTTTTGGTTGCAATTGGTATTGGCTAGTATAGTTGTATTCCTAATTTTTTCTAATAAAATAATAAATACCAGCATCCATAGTTTAAATATTAGTTCAAAAGCAGGTTTATTTTTAACAATAGCCAGTATAATTGGAATTCTTTTTGCAATTTATATGTCTATGGTTCTTTTAGTTATTCAGCATTCCTCTACTAATTACCTACCCTCTGTTTTAAACAAGTTTAAAAAAGATTCAAAGTTTATGTTTATTATATTTTTAACATTAATTTCAATAATATTCAATATTTATATTTATGGTAGTGAGAATGATAATTTCATGATTTTGTCTTACGGACTGTCCATATTATCTTTTCTAAGTATTATATTGTATTTTTATGAAATTATTAATTTAATCAATCCACTTGTATCCTTAGATAGGTTAATGAACAAAATAAAGAAGCAAATTTCCCAAAATTATAAATTAGCTAATAAATTAAACAAAATTGAAAAAAGTCATCCCATTTTGAAGCGTATGAAATTTTTAATATCAAATCATAGATTTATCAATGATAAGAAACTTCTAGATTCCCATAAAAAATATGTAGATGAAATTTTTTTTCATATTGAAAAGTCAGAGGCCAGAAATGATCCCGAAACGTATTCAAAAGCCACAGATTGCATTATTGAGTTCGTAAAATATTATTTTAGTTATAAAAAAATGGACAGTCAAACTGATTTATTACTTGAACATATTTATACAAAACTGGAAATCCTATCTTATGATTTCTTTAAGAGAAATCAACATTTTAAGTTAAATGAAATAATAAATGTATACAAAGAAATAGGATTGGTTTCTTTTACTTTAAAGGTATTGCACCTCAGAGGGCATAATTATACAGCTAGTCTTCCAGCATCTTATTTAAACAAAATTGGTAAAAAATCAGTTGAAATTGATGACCTTGATTTAACTAAAGAAGTTATACTTAGTTTAAAAGAAATTGGATTAAAATCAATAAAAGAAAATTCAACTACAAATCATGTTGAAGAATATATTGCTGAATTATCCTTAGCTGCTAAACATCAATTTATTTATTCATCTGGATTATTTAGTATTAATGAATTATTTGTCCACCTATTTAGCGGTAAACAATATTCAGATTATCATAATTTAAATAAATCATCAAAAAAAATAATCATTTCAATATTAGTTAATGTCAAAAGCTACATGAATCAGAATGTAGTATTTGCCCCCCTATTTGGAATGGCTTCAAAAGTACATTTAAAGTATTTATTTGCTTCTTTAATAAAAATTTCCCAATTAGAAATCAAAAAAGAGATTGGAAGAAGATATTTAGAAGAAACATCTAAAAAAGAAATATCAAATTTAATAAAAGTACATGAAGAAATCATTAATATATTAATAGAAGCCAAATTGAACTGGATATTGGATGATTATGCGGAAACATTTAAAGATGTTATTTTAATGTTATCCAACACAAAATTAAAGACATATAAACAGGATTACCTAGATGAAATTAAAAAATTAATTAGTTTACTTTTTAAATGTAATATAAATGATAAATTTGATTATAAAATTGAAAAAAATGTTTTGGCTTTGATTTATGAATTGTTAAAAATAGAAAAAATTAGGGAAGATATTTTGCCAAGTATCTTTGAGGATATTAAAAAAAATAAAGCAGTTCTTAGAGAAAGTTTTTTAGAAAACATCTTATTTATGGGTATAGAGCTATATCAAACTAAAAAAGAGGCATCCATTCTCAAATATTATAAAGATATATCAAATAAAAATTCTGTGAAAGATTTGCTAACAGATAAATTAAAAAAATACAAAGAAACTCCCTGGAGATATTCTTATTCATTAATAGATGAATTGAATTTTGTAAATAAAATAGTTGAAAAGTTAGATGAAAATCTAATAATAGAAATTGAGAAAAAATTTGAGAAAATATGACTTAGGAACTCCCCCTTGATGTATGTTCTTGAAGACTCTTACGAGCTAGATAGAACGCCCCCTACTAACTATAATATATTTTATTTTAGAACTATTTTGGCTCTTTCTTAAGCCATCATGCTGTATCCAAAAATCCCCTTAACTCTAGCCTGATTCTCTCCACTTACCATCTTCAAACTCAAAATCGTTGAATTATTGAAAAAAACTCATGGAAAGTAATCATATTTATTCATTTTAAACCCAGAATTAACTCTGTGCCTTATTGTGCTTGGAGGCATGTTAATAATAGGAGATATTTTATAAGGAGTTAACCCTTTTTCTGTTAGTTCTTTTATTTTTATATTTTGATTATTTATTTTTTCGAATCTCTCTATATAATAATCTAGAGCATCTAAAAGTTTTCTTCTTTTTTCAGGATGAGTAAAACCAATTAGTTCGCTATATCTCAAGATTGATTTATTTCGGCCTATTGTAATGTCAACGCCAGATATCCTAGACTGAATTTCTATGTCCTTTAATAGAGATTTAATGAGGAAAAGTTCTTCCTTGCTTTTTTGTGATCCACTAATGGAGAAAATTCGCTTCGTTGGATTGAAGTGGACGCAACCTTCATCATCAAAAAAAGCCCTTAAATATATTCTTCCATATTCCTCGTTGGTCTTTATTACAGATTTGTCAAAATTTAGAATATCCAAGTACATTAGTTTTGAAGAATATACAAGAAGAGTCACTCCCTGTTTATAGGTGTATTTGGTCGGTTTTAAACCATATACAAAGTTCACATCTTCTTCAAATTCCTTTAATAATTCAGAATTTTTATTTGTATAGCCTACTACATAAGAATTACCTTTCGAACGAGAAACATGACCATCAAATATTGAGTGAGCATAGATTCTTACTTTCTCTTTGGTTATTTTATCAAATCCTTCTTTAAGAGGTCTTGGATAAATAGGGAATTGGACTTTTCCTTTAATACAATCCTTTATGAAATTTATAGAGTGGCCTGTTATTTTTCTTACTTTTCTCAAAGACCTAACTTGATTATATATTTTACAAAGATTCTCAATTTTTTGTTCCTTTTTAATGTTGGATATTTCACTAATAGACCTTATATGAACCTCCCTCTTGATTAATCTTTTTTTGATACCTTCCCTTGACAAAGAAAATTTTCTAGCCAAATCTGTCAAAGTAACACCTTTATCTTGAGTATATAGTCTTTCAATTTGTTCTATGGTTTTTTCTGAAATTTTATTCATTTTAGATCACCTCATTTTGATTTCTTTTTTATTCCCTTTAAAAGAAATCTTTGGAGGTTGAAAAAGAGAGCTCTGAGCGAAACTGCATAATTGATTTTCTATAGAATGGAAAATCATTATTTAGCAGTTTTGCGTGTCCTCTTTTTTTTGATTGTAAGAAGTCTAGCTTTAAATACCTTACGGGCACTTGGCAAGTGGCAAGTGCAACATGGATTTTGGCTTTTAGAGAGTCTGTAGAGATAAAATTTTAAAGAATTAGGGTTGGCAAGTGGAGATGTTACTCCCACTCACTTCTTTTTCGCTGCTTTACTGCCTCTGAGATACCAAACTAAGAGGTAGACAAACGGAGTATCCGCAAGAGCTACTACAACCTTTAAAAGATAATATGGAATTATTAATGTAAATAAGTAAGCTACTGTGAATTTAGGGCTTGTGTTTAGTGTTTGAGGCAGCCAGGGCACATAGTAAAGAGCGATGAACATAAACAACATAGTATCTATAAACTGGCTTGATATGGTTGATGCGTTGTTTCTTAGCCACAGGAATTTTCCTTTTGTTTTTTTCTTCCAAAAGTTGAATGCCCATACATCATGGAACTGGCTTAACAAGAAAGCTGTAATGCTTGCTATAAAGAATCTTATGCTCATTCCAAAGACGGGATTGTATTGTTCTGCTTGCAAGTAACTTCTTGAAGCAAAAGGAAGCTTTACTGCCAAGGCTGTTATCAATAAGACAAAAAGCATACAGATAAAGCCGACCCATATGAATGTCTTTGTTTTTTCCTTTCCGTGGACTTCTTCAATTGCGTCTGTAATTAAGAAGGTTATTGGATATGCAAAGATTCCAACTGAAACCTGAATGAACCAGAACTTTGTTATTTTTCCCCCTAATAGGTTAGCTGCTATAAGAGAAGCTACAAACAATCCTAATAGTAATTTTGTTTTAAACTCTAAGTCCCATTTCATTGCAAAAGAGAAGATTTAATGATTGTTTATAAGTGTTTCTGTTGGGCGATTGTTAGTTTAAGGGTTGTTAGTTGGCTCTGCTTGTACCTGTTTATTGATTTTTATAAAGAAAAATAAACCAATAATAAACATTACTATATTAAGCCATTGGCCCATTGTTAGGCCTAGTATAAATCCAATCTCTCCAGGGTCTTTGACAAATTCTATAAAGAATCTAAAGGTAGAGTACATTATTATGAAGCTCCAGAACAAGATTCCTTTTTTTAGTTTCTTATTTTTTATAAGTAATAGAATTGAGAAGATAACTAGATTCTTAAAGCTCTCGTATATCTGTGAAGGATGTCTACAACCTTGATAGTTTCTGAATTTAACGCACCATGGGAGATTTGTTATTCTTCCAACTAATTCACCATTTATGAAATTCCCAATTCTACCTAAGAATAAGCCAAAGGCTAAAGGAATAACAACTATATCTGCTAGATCATAAAATTCTATTTTCTTTTTTCTGCAGTATAGATAAGCTGCAATTATGGCTCCAACTAAACCACCATGAAAACTTAAGCCGCCATGCCATATTGCAATCATTTCAAAAGGATTTTTAAAATAATAAGCTGGGTTATAGAATATAATTTCGAATAATCTTGCTCCTACAACACCACCAATAATTAAATAAAAGAGTAAATCCAGGATATCATCTTTAGTTAGTTTTAGATTTCTTTGTTTGGATAGGTAATTGATAAAGAAATAGGCAATTATAAATCCTAGAACAAAGATAATACCATAGTATCTGATTTCAAAAGGCCCTAGCTTTAGCAATGTTGGGTTTATGTTATTGTAAAACATTTTTATCTATTCTCTCATAGAAGTATATTCTATTGAATGCTATTATTAAATAAATAAAGATTATAGAGATTATGTTGAAAATTTTTAGGTATGTGCTGCCATAAGCTGTTAATATTTCTTGGTTTGTGAAGATTGTGAATCTGAAGATTAAATGTATAATGTTGTAGATTAATAAATAAATGAGAATTAAAATGACATTCCATACTATAAACATCCCGTAATGATTTATTTTATTAAATGCTATATTAAAGCTTTTTTTAATTATTTTTTCTTTTTTGTTTTTAATGAATAAGGTATGGCTTATGTTAATAATTGAATAAAAGAAGAATAGGAATGGAATTAGTAAAAATAAAACTACGTATTTTAGAAAATCTTCTCTTAGGATTAGAGCTAGAATTCCCAATAAAATTAAGGCTGTGAAAAAGAAGATTATGAATATTAAGATATTTAATAGATAGAATTTACCAAATCCTTTTAAGGAAAATTTGTGTTTTTCATGTAATGGTTTTATTAGATTTAAGATACTTAGTTTGGTTATTGAATAGATGAATATAACAAAAAGGTAATAAAGTAGGGGGTAACCAAAAACAAATAATAATAAATTAGTTTGTGTTTTGAAAAGAGCCATTATTTGCTGCGGGTCTTGGGGTATAAAAGAGCCGAAATATTTTCCCATGAATATGAGCGAAGCCAGGAAGATGAAATCCAAAACGATTGTATAAAGATAGGTGTTTGGGTTTTTTTTGATTATGTTAAAAACTCTAAAAAATGTGGATTCTAAAAATAGTTTTTTTAAATTTTTCATTTTTACCCGAACATTAGTAACTGAGGCTTAATTATCAACAATAAACCTAAAATCAGCATCATAAAGCCTGCTATAAATTTCATATAGCGTCCTTGTTTTTCTGTTAGTTTTTTAGAGCTTAATGTGATAACAGCTATTGTGAATATTAGCATGTCATCAATCATGTACATTATTATGTATAATGATAGATAAGCGTAATATGAAAATGTTGGAAGGTTATTTAATGTTAAAATTTTTGTGTATATTGCTGGAAAACCTGCTGTGCATAATAATTCTATTGAGTTAACAGTGAATGCCAGAACTATTACACTTAGCAGAGCTATTGGTAATGCTGCTTCATGGACAACTTTTCTCATTTTTTCAAATATTTTTGGTTTAGCGGATTCCGGAATTGATAAAGAAATTCCTTTTTTAAAGAAGAAAAGTTCTTTAATATTTATTAAACCAAGAATAACAGCAAAAACTCCAACAATTACTCTTAGGTATGGTATGAAGCCTATGATGAGGAATAGATTAAGCCATGCTGCCATGAATATATAATAAACAATTCCCGAGACTAGGATAAATGTTCCACCAATTATAAACATCCTTTTTCTGGATTTTGTGTAGACTAATAAGGCTAAAAGGAATAGCAATACCCACATTGCACATGGGTTAAAGCCGTCTAATAGGCCAATAATTATTGTGAACAAGGGTAAAGAGATTTTTGATGTGTCTATTGTTCCTATGATTGGAAGATTTATTATTTGCTCTTGTTCTTTTGATGGACACGAGGTTAGGTTTTCTCCTAGGTTGTCCATTAAATCAACACCGCCCTCATTAATGTATTTTATGACTTCTTGTTCTATTTCCTTGCCTTTGCTTTCTATACTGTCAAAACCGATGATTGGTTTATGGCCGATAAAGAATGTAGGTACTCCAACAACTTTTGTTCCACAGGCAGAGCTCATAGAAACAAACAGTTCTGCATTTTGTTTATTGTACCATGTTTCATAGGATTTAATAGTTAGTTCTGGGTATTTGTTTTCCAGCTCTTGTAAAAAAGGTTCTGCATCAGCACAATGGGGGCAGCCATCTCCATAAAAATAGTAAATAGTTACTTTGTGTTTTTGGTCTTGAGCGTATGCTATACTGATTAGAATGATAAAGATAAGCAGTACAAAAGGAAGTTTTAATTTTTTCATTATTGTAAACAAGATGAAGAAGGGTTTTATAAATATTTTGTTTTGTTGCTTCTTAATTAAACATAATATTTATAAAGATAATGAAAATTTTGGATACTATGGGGAAAAAGGATATAATAAAAAGCGTCATCTCTATTGTTGTTATTATTGTGCTTGCTGTTTTAATAGTTAATGCAAATAAGTTAATCTCTCCAAAAAGAGCTCAAGAACCAACTGCACCAGCAAGTGGGGCTATAACAGATTATGGGGAATGTTTTAATAAGGATCCTACTACAGTAGTTTTTGTGCATTCTAATTATTGCCCTCATTGCAGGGATATGATGCCTATAATTGAAGAATTAGAGAAAGAAGGCTATAAATTTTATTGGGCTGAGAGTTCTGATAGTGAAGCTAGAGAGATAGTAAATAATTGTTTTAGTGAGTTGCTTAGTGGGTATGTTCCGCAGTTTATTTGTCCAAATATGGGGGAAGAGCAGACTGGAGCGATGAGTAAAGATGAATTAAAGGGATTTGCTGATGATTGCATAAAGTTTAAAAATGAAGGGATATCTCTGAACGAAAGGTGATATTAATGGAAGAAAAACATCATACTGAACATAAAGGAGAGCATGTTCACCATGCAAAAAAAGAGCATGTAAAGATAAAGAAATCATCTTTATGGATGATGCTAAGTGGGATTTTGGCTGTTATTTTGGTTATTTCTATATTTACAGGTGGTTTTGGACGAGGAGGCAGTACCAGTGGTGGTACATTATCATCTCAAGAAGCAGCAGATAAGGCTGTGACTTATATAAATACTAATTTATTAAGTGGTGGACAGACTGCTAAGCTTAAGAGTGTTGAAGAGTCTGGTAATCTATATAATGTTAAGTTGGATATTGGTGGAAGGGAGTTTGATTCGTATATAACAAAGGATGGGGGGTTGTTGTTTCCGAGTGTTGTTGATTTAAGTGTGGAGGTTGAAAAACCGGAGCAACCAACACAACAGCCACCAGCTCCAGATGTTGAAAAATCAGACAAGCCTGTTGTTGAACTGTTTGTGATGTCACACTGTCCGTTTGGGACACAGGCTGAAAAGGGAATTATACCTGTAGCAGAGTTGCTTGGGGACAAGATTGATTTTGAGGTTAAGTTTGTAAACTATGCTATGCATGCAGATAAAGAAGTTTATGAACAATTAAATCAGCATTGTATTAAGACAGAACAAGGTGATAAATTTTTAGGTTATTTGAAATGCTTCTTAAAAGCAGGAGATGGGGAGTCTTGCTTAACTGAAATAGGGGTAGATAAAGCTAAACTTGAAAGCTGTGCAGAAAAGACTGATGCAGAGTTTAAGATAACTGAAAGCTTGGAGAATCCAAGCGGAAGGTATCCTGCTTTCCTGATAAATGATGAAGAGTGTAAGGAGTATGGGGTCAGTGGTTCACCTAGCTTAGTGATTAATGGTAAATTGGTTAGTAGCACAAGGAGCCCTGCAGCTTATTTAGCTACCATTTGTTCTGCGTTTAATGAAGCTCCAGAAGAGTGTGAGCAAGAGCTTTCAGCTGCAAATCCATCATCTGGTTTTGGTTATGAAACAACTGCTGCAAGTGCAAGTGCTGCTCAGTGCGGTTAGAATTCTTTAATTTTTTCTTTTTATCTTATATTTTGAAATGGTCATAGCCGTGCTTACTAATTAGTTTTTCTTTTCCTTTAGAATATAGATAAAGGCCTTTTCTTTTGGTTATTTCTCCAACTAAGAAACCTTTAACTTTGTTTAGGTTTTTTTCAGAGACTGTAAAGACTAATTCAAAATCTTCTCCCCCGTATAATGCGTAGTTTGCTGGGTCTTTTTTTGCTGCTTTAGCTGCTCTTCTTGTTTCGTCTTTAATTGGGGTGTTGTCTTTAAAGATGATTGCTCCTACTTTGCTTTGTTCGCAGATATGCTTAACTTCTGAGGCTAAGCCATCTGAAACATCAATCATTGCGTTGATGTATTTTAGGAAAGGCTTTATTTTATGGTATTTTGCTTTTGGTTCCAGGTGTTTGTTTTTTACTTCACTATAACCTTTAACTTTTTTAAGGAATAAATTTAATCCTGCTGTTGATGAGCCTAAATCTCCAGTTACTAGTATGAAATCTCCTGGTTTTGCATGGCTTCTTAAGCAAAGGTTTTGTGGTTTTACTTCCCCAATCATGTCTATGTCTATTACTAATTGTTTTCCATGGGTTATATTGCCGCCTATGATTTCTACTTTATGCTTATCTCCTGAGAGCCTCATTCCTTTGTATATTTTGTCTATTATTTCTACGTTTAGGTCTTTTGGCAGGACTAAAGAAACTAGAGCATATTTTGGTGTGCCGCCCATTGAACCTATGTCTGAAACATTGATTTCAATTGCTTTTTTGCCAACCTGTTCTGGTGTGAAGTATTTGAAAGAGAAATGGTCACCTTCTACGATTGTGTCTGTTGTGATTAGGAGTAGTTTTTTTCCTATTTTAATTACGGCTGTGTCATCTCCTATGCCTACTAAGACGTTTTTGTCTTTAACTTGCTTATAGATTCTTTTTATCAGGCCGAATTCTCCTATGTCTTTTAGCTTCATTTTTAGTTATCCTTATCTTTCATCTCTTTGCTAGTCTTAACAGAGCAAAACTTGCCACACATTGAGCATACATCAGGGTCTTGTGGTTGGCATCTTTTTCTTATTTCTTCTGCTTTTTCTTTATCTATTGCTAATTCCATCATTTTGTTCCAGTCAAGATTTGCTCTTGCTTGTGACATATTATCATCCCAATCTCTTGCTCCTTTAATTCCTTTTGCAATATCTGCTGCATGAGCTGCTATTTTTGAAGCAATAACTCCTTGTTTTACATCATCAACATTTGGTAATCCTAAATGCTCGGATGGGGTCACGAAACAAATATAATCAGCCCCATAAAAAGCAGCTAATGTTCCTCCAATTGCTGATGTTATGTGGTCATAACCAGGAGCAATGTCCGTCACCAAAGGACCTAAAACATAGAATGGAGCGTTGTTGCACATTTCTTTTTCTAGTTTAATGTTGTGTTCTATTTGGTCTAAAGGAATATGGCCCGGGCCTTCTATCATTGATTGGACATTTTCTTCAAAAGCTTGTTTTTGAAGTTCTCCTAATGTTTTTAGTTCGTGGAGCTGTGCTTTATCTGTTGCATCTTTTAAGCAGCCAGGTCTTAAAGCATCTCCCAGGCTTAATGTCACATCGTGTTTTTTTGCCCAGAATAAGAGCTTGTCAAATGATTCATATAATGGATTTTCTTTATTATTATGCTTCATCCATTTTACCAGAAAAGAGCCTCCTCTGGAAACAACACCCATCAATCTTTTTTCTATTAGTTTTAGAGAATCTTTTGTTATTCCGGAATGGACTGTTATGAAGTCAACGCCATCCTGAATGTGTTTTTTTATTACTTTTATTAAATCGCTTTCTGTCAAATCAACTATTGTGTCTTTTTCGATTGCTGCCTGGTATATAGGTACTGTACCAATAGGAACAGTTGAATTTTTTATTATTGCTCTTCTTATTTCGTCTATATTTCCTCCTGTGCTTAAATCCATTACTGTATCTGCGCCATATTTTACTGCAATTTTTAGTTTTTCTAATTCCTGGTTTATATCAAAGAGTACTGGGCTGGAGCCAATATTGGCATTAATTTTTATTTTTAAGCTAGCACCAATTCCAATTGGTTTAAGATTTGAATGTAGGGTTGAGGCTGGGAGCACAACTCTTCCTTCTGCTATTAATTTCATTAAATCTTTTACTTTAATATTTTCATTAGCAGAAACTTCTTCCATCTCTTTGCTTATGTCGTTGAATTTTGCTTTTTCGAGTTGTGTCATTTTACTTGTTAAATGATATAGGAAAAAATCAGTAAAAAGCCATAAATCCTAC
>Ga0209976_10001210_pt1 | contig 15449 bp, 15 predicted proteins | sample SumtaG_FD_182806 | JGI IMG/M metagenome (GOLD analysis project Ga0209976, IMG submission 182806) | Deep subsurface microbial communities from Indian Ocean to uncover new lineages of life (NeLLi) - Sumatra_00157 metaG (SPAdes) (version 2) | ecosystem: Environmental > Aquatic > Marine > Oceanic >...
TTCTTTAAGGATACCGCGCAGCTATCTCTTTGCTGTAATATCTGAACACTTTTACAACCTTTCCTAAATCTGCTGATTCTCTTGACGCTCCCATTAAAAAGAATCGTCCGGCAACACTAAGAATAATAAACCCACTGTCACCACGTAGTATAATTTCTAGCATGTTACTAAAACCGAGAGTAGTTAATGCGTCACTACCCGATTGGACAACTACGGCGCTTAAACTCGCAAAAAGGTCAGGATCAACAGTATATCCCGGTACCGCGCTGAAAGCTAAGCGTAAGCCTTCACGTGTAATAAGAGCTAGCGCTTCCAATTCTGCAGAGTGTTCTGTTATACTTCCAAGAAATTTGCTTAGGGACTGTGCTTCATCTGGGGTTAATTCTGCCATAATGCTTTAAATTTTTTTTTTTCAATTAATAATAATTAAAAAATCCAAACTTAAAAAATTATATTTAGAAATAAATGTATACTTTTTCAAATTGAGATTTATTAAAATAGAAATCTAAGGAAAATACTTTAAAACTCATAGTATAATAAAATGAGAGTAAAATAAGTGAAATTAAATGAAGTTACTTACCTTCTAGTTGTTGTTTAATTTGATTTTTGAGTTGTTCTCTTTTAGATTTGGCTTCCACTGGTTGATTTGATTGATCTGTGCGTTTAAGGAACTCTATAGCTAAGATTTTTCCGTCTTCGCTAAGTATTCTAGGTGCGTATGCTTCAGCGAAGAAAATTCCCTCAGGAATATTGCCTACTTTTGAGATCTCTTTTGAAACTTCCTTTTTCCCTAAAAATTGCTGTACTTTTTCAACAACAGAATAAGCATGATTCCCAATAATGATTAATTCTCTTTCAAATCCATCAGGCATTTGTATTTGTTCTAATTTTTGCATGATCGCCTCAAAATCTATTTGGACTTTCTCTTGTACCGATGAAGGCATTGATCCTTCTCCTCTATACATTGGACCCGTATTCATTGCAGAACGAGTTTTACTCCCCGCAATATTCATACCTTCAGCAGGCTTCGGAGTACCAAACACATTTTTCTCTCTCAAAGGATGTCCTGACGGTGCGGTCACGCGTTCATCTTTTATCTCTTTTGCAATACCTGCTTCTGTCTTTCCACCAATTAGTTTTAGAAACTCAGCATCTTCATCACTCTCGTCAAGTGGGATGACACCATAATGCATTCCAACTTGACCGCGAATTTCTTGAGATCTTTTCGCCCCTATGAATTTAGACCTAACACTGCTTTTAATACCTTTCCAGAGAAAAACTTTTCTAACTTCATCGGCAACTAAAACATAACTTTCTTCGGTCTTTAAGATGTCTTTAATCTGACCTTCAGTTTTGCACTCGGTGGTTGTTCCGTCGGGATTTATAAGAAATACTTGTATTTTCAATCTCCTCTCTTTTATATAAATAATATTTTTTTGTTAAAAATGAAAATTTTTTATTTGATATTGTTAGTCAAATAAATAATTCAAGAGTCTTAACTTAGTTATCATAATTACAATTTAATAATATAATAAATTTGAAATTAATAAGTTTTTATCAAAAATCAAAAACACGTTCTTACCTCTCTAACTTGTCATCAAAAATTTTGGTAATTTATGGATAATTAAAATTTTAGTTGGTTTTTAATCGCCCGATTCATATTGTTAACCATATCCATCGCGGTAAAGCGTGATCCAATATTTTCCTTGCAAAATTCTCCTATTATTCCATTAATAAATGCACCAGAACAGGCTGATTGGTATTGATTGTTATCTGTAGCTAAAAAACAAGCACAAAGTCCTGCCAGGACATCACCAGTGCCACCAATCGACATTTCTGGGCATCCTGTACGATTAATTTTTATGTTTTGACCGTCACTTATGTAGTCATATACACCCTTAATAAGGAGAGTTGTGTCTAATTTCTTTGCCAATTTTAGAATTTCCTTTCGACGTTTTTCGATTTGATTGTATTGTGGTAATTCAGTGCCAGTCATAATACTAAGCTCTCCCGCATGAGGTGTCAAAATAACATTTTGACCTTTTAATAACTCAAGGTGGTTTTTAACTAATTTCAAAGCATCTGCATCAAGAACAAAAGATTTTTTCTCTTGTTGGAGTTTCTTAAGGAGAGCAATTAACAACTCTTCAGTCTCTTTTTGCAATCCTAATCCTGGTCCTATAACAATCGAATTTGCCCAATCAACTAACTCCGAGATCTCTTCAAAAGCTTTCATATTTAACCAATTACCGGGGCTTGTTCTTACAATCATATTCGGAGAATAACTTCTCAGTACATCACCAATTACTTCTGGAACATATGTAATGACTAAGTCTAATCCAAAATTATTACCAGCTAAAGAGGTATATGCGGGGGCTCCTGAATAGTTCTTAGATCCTCCGATTACCAGCATTCGACCAAATTGACCCTTATAATTATCCCTTTTTCTATTTTTTAATGTAGGAATCACATCACCTTTCCCTACAAACATTTCAGCTTCAAGAGGGATACCAATTGATCTTATCACTATTTCTTTTATGTAATTACTTTTGATATCTAAACCTTTTTTAATTCGATGCAATGCTATAACTAAATCTGCTTTTATTGCTTTATTAATAACTTCTCCAGTGTTTGGATTCATACCTGAAGGTAAATCAATAGATACAACTTCAATATTATCATCAGTGCTAATTTTATTTATCATGTCTATTGCTGTAGAAATTGGTTCTCTAATTTTTCCACTTATTCCAGTACCTAACAATCCGTCTACAATTAAATTCAACTTACTTTTGTTTTCATTCAATATTTTTAAATTACCAATGGCTGTAGAATCCTGTACGACTTTAGTTTTAACTAAATAATTAATTCGGTTTGTTATCAAATCCCAATTATACCGAGAAGCGTCAGTTCTAATTTTTTCAGGAGTGCCAACAAGAATTACTATAGATTTGATATTGAATGCTGCTAATTGTCTTGCAACCACAAATCCATCTCCACCGTTGTTTCCAGTCCCGCAAAAAATGGCAACCATTGATTTCTCACCCAAATTATATCTTTTCACAACTTCATCTGCGATACTGTATCCTGCACACTCCATTAAATGAATTAAGGGAATTCCTAGCCATTGAGCATTATTATCTGCAATAGCCACATCTTCAGCCGAAATTTTTTCAGAATTAAATCTTTCCATAACAATTAAACTTAGGATTCTGAATTAAAAAATATTATTTAATTAGAAGGATTTTACTACAAAAAATTAATATACTTTGAAGAAAGGAGCTATATATGGACGTTCTGAAAGAAGATATTAGTGATGCTAAAAATAGATTAGAAGCTTGGTGGGACCATGAAATAATTGATCGTCCCGTCATCTCATACTATTTTCCTCATAATGAAGGATCTATCGCGGGGCTCATTGATCTTATTTTCTTCAATTTTAAATTAGCTAAAAATCCAGACACTATAGATGATATAATCACTGATTTTGAACAGCGGGTAAATAGCTTAGCTTATGGTGGTGAGAGTGTTCCTTCATTTATCCCATATTATGGTGCGGGAATTATGGCTGCTGTTTTCGGTGTGATACCAAAGTTTCAAACTGGGACTATGTGGTTTAATCGACCAACTTCTCCAAATGATATTGTCGCTTTACTTGAAGACGTTAAGTTAAATGCTAACAATCCTTGGTATTCAAGATTACTACGAGTTACAGAGTATGCTGCACAACATTCTCAGAATAATTATCAAGTCTCGATGACAGATTTAGGGGGAATTTTAGACGTTCTCTCCTCTTTTCTTGGTCCAAGAGAAATAATACTAACTATGAAACGACGTCCTGATATTATTGATACATGTAGAGCTATATTACTTGAGAAAACGTTGAAAGTTTATGATGATCTTCAAAATATTATCAATAAATATAATGATGGATGTAATGCTTGGATGAATGTTTGGAGTAAGAAACGATGGTACCCTATTCAATGTGACTTTTGTGCAATGCTTAATCCTACATGGTTTAAAAGATTCGCTTTACCAGATATTATAGCTCAAGCCGTTCATATGGATTATTCAATTTATCATTTAGACGGTCCAAATGCACTAAATCATTTGGATGATATACTCTCTATACAAGAACTCACGGGAATACAATGGGTACCTGGTGATGGCAGAGAACCTATGGGTCATAAGAAATGGTATCCGATATATAAGAAAATTCAAGCAGCAGGGAAAAATATTGTTAGTACTGTATCGCCTAGCCTTCTTTCTACCATGTATCGAAACTTTGAACATAAAGGTTTATACTTAAGAACGGTATTTCTCAATAATGAGCTTGCTGATTTCTATTTACCATCTTTTATAGGAGGAGATGGGGGTAATACCATAGAAAAGGGTATGGAATGGTCTGAGAGGAGGCATTCAAATAGAATGAATCGCTCTGATTTCGAAACCTTTATCAAGGAAAATAGCATTAATCTTCAAAACAGAGATCCTAAAAAACTACGTCAGGAAATCAATAGGAAATTAAAACGTAAGAGGGAAGAATAATGAAAAGAGAGGAAATGATAACAAAACCCAAGTCAGAGCTAGAATTAAATGAATATTCAAAATCTATACATGATAATGTATTGACCATTGATGCTCACCTTGATATTGAAGTAACATTCCTCACACCTGAAAAAACGGGTGAAGTTGGATATGAAAAATTTGCCAGTTTGAAGAAGATGGATGAAGGATGCCTTGATGGTGCCTTTTTTGCAGCCTTTGTCCAGCAAAGGGCACTAACGGATAGAGGATATAGAAAAGCTTATAATATAGTGGCTAACAAAATTGAACAAATTCATCAAACTCATAACACCATGACGGATAAAGTTGGAATAGCTTATCATCCTAAAGATGTACTTTCGATAAACAAATCTGAAAAAAAAGTTGTTATTATTGCAATTGAAAACGGTTATGCCATTGGGGATAATATCGTAAACATTGAAAAATTCTTTGAAATGGGTGTTCGATATATTACGCTATCCCATATTGGTCATAATCAAATATGCGACTCTAACCTCAACCCTCAGGGAGAAGATTCCTTACACAACGGACTTAGCGATTTTGGAAAAGAAGTAGTTCTTGAAATGAATAGACTTGGTATGATGGTTGATGTTGCTCACATTTCTAAACAATCAGTTTTGGATGTGATTGCACTTTCTAAAGCCCCCGTCATGTGCTCTCATTGTGGTATAAAAACAATAGGCGGTGTTGGGAATGTATGGGATGATGACCAACTTGCTGCCTTAAAGACAAATGGGGGTGTAATACATATAGTGGGATTAAACAGAGCAATCAAATCAGAACCAGAAGAAAAATTAATTGAAATTAACAATCTTAGAGTAGAAATTGGTTTTCCTGTTGAATTTTGGGCCTTTTTTCAAGCTTTTTATGCCTCACGGGAAGATAAACGTTCAGCTTATTATCAAAGATTGGGTAATATAGAGAATAAATACCCATCTGCAAATGTAAGCGACTTTATTGATCATATCGATTATGTTGTATCACGAATTGGTATTGATCATGTAGGGATTAGTACTGATTTTTACGAATCCCCATATTGCCTTGACGGTTGGAAAGATGTCAGTGAAAACATAAATGTCACATTAGAATTATTAAAAAGGGGTTATTCTAAAAAGGAAATTGAAAAAATTTGGAGTGGAAATACTTTAAGACTCTGGAAAAATGTTGAAAAAGTCGCAGATGAAAATTAGAGAATCCTTCACTTGGAAGTTAAAAAACCTTCATATAGTAATAATCATATAATTTTGTCATCCCTAATTTGTGATATAGATCCAAAGCCTTGGTATTTACCTTTTCAACCTGTAGCCAAATAGTTCCAACCTTACTTGAAAACGTCCACTTCTCTTTTAATTTGATTAACATCAAGGTAGCTATGCCCTTTCTTCTGAAATCAGGATGGACAAATACGTCTCCAACATATAGAAATCCTTGAGGAACTAAAACTGCTAAAAGAGTTCCAATAATCTCATCATTATTTTTTACTATTATATAACATTTTTGAGGAACGATTAATTGTTGATTGATTTCTTGAATGACTTTCTGTTCACTTTCATTCCGTTTTGAGAATCCAGCTAAAAATTCTGAGATTTCTTTAACTCTTGAATCAAAAATGATATACTCAAAATCATTTGTTATAATTTTAGGTTGAAAGTCATCAATATTTATTCCTAAAGCAATAGTATGATCATAATCTTGATATCCCCGCTTTATTAAGTTATCTTTAAGGTTTTCTGGTTCATGAAATTCATGCATTGTAAATACTGGTGGTAAATTATGTGCTTTATATGCTTTCTCTACTATATTAATATCAGAATCCAAGGTTTCATGAGTCCCAATATATCTTATAGGAAAAACTGAATTTGCTCGAGATGTAATGCCATCAGTAAAGCGTAATACCCATCCATTTAAAAAATAATAATGTTTTGCTGGCCATGAGTTAAGCAAAAATTCTTGATATTGCTTGATTTCTTTTTTTGACTTCATATCTCTCAAATTATATAAAAAGTAGATTCAATTTTAAATTTCCTAAGTCTTAATGAACAATTGATTTTTGCTGTAGAAGTCAAGATAAAAAAAAAGTAGTGTGCCGGTGGAGGGATTTGAGCCCTCGACCTCCAGATTATGAGTCCAGCACTTTCAGTCTGACCCATGTATTCAGCATGAGAGTGTGTCTGGCGCTATAACCAGCTAAGCCACACCGGCAATTAATCACCTTGGTTTTATGTAGAATTGCAAAAATAAACAATTGTTCTTAAAATTTATTCTTTTGCTTTTATCAACAAGCACCTTAGAAATTTGTATTAAAAGGTCAAAACCCAGTGTGATTTTTTGTAAATACTTGGAGTATAAAAAAAGCTATTTAGATAATAATAATATGGATGAATATAAATTCTATGAGGAAAATGATGAAAATATTAAGAAAGATTCATTAATTAATAATAGAGACAAGAAAAATATAGATCTTTTAGATAGTTTCTCCAATTATAAGCCATCTTCCCAGAATCTTGATCTTAACTTACTCAAAAATCATTTTTTACCTTTTGATGAAGAAGATCCTATAAGTAAAATGAACCTTGAAGATGATTATGAACCATGTGATGAAATTGTTCTAAACAATAAACTAAGATTAAAAGATGGAGATCTTGAATCTAAACGAATTTTCAGGTATCATCCTAATATTGATATACACTATTTCAAACAAATTGACACAAAGAAAAAAGCTTATTGGCTAGGATTTCTTTTTGCTGATGGATTTATTAAAACTGATAAAGGTGAACCTTACCGAGTTGGTATTGATGCTAGCACAAAGGATGTTTGGATCGTTGACAGATTTATAAAAGATCTTGGTCTTAATCCAAAATACAAACAAAAATTAAAAAATAGATTTAGAATGTCGTTTAGTTATAAAAAGATCATTGGGGATTTAATTAGAAATGGATTAATTCCGGGTAAGGAAAAGTCTAAAAATATTGAATTTCCGCAACTAAAGACAAGAGAATTAGAGTTGGCATTTCTTTTAGGTTATTTTGATGGTGATGGTACACAAAAAACTTCTAAAATAACTTCCGGAAGTATTTTATTTCTCGAACAGATAAATAGTAAATTTGGGATAGATAATAAAATTGAAACAGTTAGATCTGGAGGACCAATAGAAGGAAGGGAAATAGATGGTGTAGCATATAGGTTAGCACTCGGTTCTGTTTTATTTAATGAAATGTTAGATAATTATAAAGGTAGTTTACCAAGAAAAAGATGTAGATTCAAGACTGAAGATGATAGAATAGAGTCTATTAAAGAAAAAGCGTGGCATGGATCACACAAGAGAAAGTTTATTATCACGCAACAGAAACTTGAAAAATTAGTAGACTTAATGCCTTTGTATAAAATTGGGGAAGATTTCGGTGTATCTGGAAAAACTGTAAAAAAATATTGTGTTAAATGGGGAATAAAAATACCAACCCACGGTTCTTGGATTAAAAAAGAAAAGTAAAGCCTCGGGCGGGAATTTCCGCAGAAAATAAATTTTTTCTCACTTTTGAACCCGCGACCTCTGCCTTACCAAGGCAGTGCTTTCGGTTGATATCATCAAATTTAAAATCATATACCAGCTAAGCCACCGAGGCTTTAAATAAATTATCTAACAAACGAAGTAATTATTGCTAAATTAAAAATTTTTTCACAGCTATCTTATTTCAAAGTTTTACCAAGTTCTATGTCATTTTAATTCTAAACAAAAAAAAGTAAAGAAAATTAATGTAATGATATATTACAGCATACTGGTAAGTAAAGCACCTAAGACGATGTAGAATTGAGCCAAGATATAAGTCGTTAAGATGATTACTCTTGCATTTTTAAATTCTCCAGCCCATTTATTTGTAGCAATTGAAGCATCAGAAAAAACATATGACAGAGAACCGATAAAGATCATTATAAATGGCAAGCCTTGAAGTCTTAAATCTGCGATCCGTAATAGAGCAGATATATGCATTAAAAGAATTGCTGCCATATATACTAAAACGGGAATTTTCATACTTCCCGTATTTTTAATAAATCTTGGCACCGTAAAAAATAGTATTAGGAGTGATGGTACAATCAAAAACAATGCCCATACATTAAATGCGGCATAGCTAGTGATTGACAAGAAGAAAGATATAATGTAGAAAATTTGGTTGATTAAAAATGAACCCATCCCTGGTAAAAACCATTTATCTTCATCCTTAAGCATCAGAAAAATATCTCCACCCATACCACCAATCAACGCAATAACAATAAACCAATCAACTCGTACTATTGAAGATGTTTCGATAACTCCAAAAATATAATACATTATCAACAAAGGCATTAGAAATGGTTTAGTAACATAGATAATCTTACTGTTTTCTTTGAATTCACCAAATACTTCGATTATTGCTACAATAACAAAAATTACCAAAATAATGTATTCAATCATGGTTTTTCATTAAAGAGATTTAATTTGTAATGATATTCTACTAGTTAAAGAAGGCATTAATAATTTTAGTAAATAATTTTACAGACGTGTATTTCAATTTTACTCAATACCGAATCGTATTCACCAATAAGAAATTTTAAAAATCCTTTTTCTTTTAATGATATAATTTCATAATAAAGAGGATTTTGTTATAATTTCATAAAGAGGATTTTGAATGAAATTTGGAGCACAATTAGCAAATTATGCAACAACATGGGAAGATACTCTTTCGACCATTAAGGTAATTGAATCCGGTCCTTGGCACAGTTTATGGTTTTCAGATCATTTTTTAATCCCATTACCGGGAGCTAATCTAGATCATCTACCCGCTCTGGAAAGTTGGTCAATGCTTACTGCTACCGCAGCGGTCACTAACCGTGTAAAGTTAGGAATACTCGTCACTGGGAATACTTACAGAAATCCCGCGCTACTTGCCAAAATGGCAGCTACAGTAGACCAAATCTCAAATGGTCGTCTTATACTTGGTATTGGTGCCTCATGGTACAAACGTGAACATGAAGCATTTGGGTGGGAATTTCCAAGTGTTCAGGAGAGGTGTGATCGGTTGGAAGAAGCAGTAGAACTGATTAAAATACTTTTTACAGCAGAAGGTCCTGTCGATTATAACGGTCGTTATTACAAGCTCGATCAAGCACATTTTTCTCCAGCGTGCACACAGAAACCGCATGTTCCAATTATGGTTGGGGGGAATGGAGAAAAAAGAACTTTACGCACTTTGGCTAAATTCGGGGATATCTGTAATATTGATTTTAATAATCCGGGTTCCCCAGAATTATTTAAGCATAAAATAGAAGTGCTTGAGCGTCATTGTGAGGATATTGGCCGAGATCCAGCTGAAATTGAGAAAACTATGCTAATTCCCTTACGTCTTGAAAATGATGAGAAAGAGGCAGAGCAAATTCGCAAAGCTCGTGGAGAATGGGTCTTATATGGTACAGCTTCATTCATTATTGATCGTATTCAACAATATATCGATGCTGGTGTAGAGGAAATCATGTTCGGGAGTGTACCGATGAAATATGAATTGTTTGAGCAAATAAATGATGAAATTCTATCTGCTTTCAAATAATAATCCCTGTTTTTTAATTCCCAATTCTTGACTCATTTGAAATGCTTGTTCACCGATATTTACAGCCTTTCTATATTGCAAGGTAGATGAATTTTGTTGTAGCGTATTCTTCCGGAATTAAAAAATAATACAAAATAGTTCCTACCTCAACAACATGTACTGTTCCATCAAGAAAGTATCTATGATTCTCACCGGCATAAAAGGTTGATAAAAATGGAAAGAAATATGCAAGAATTATCAAAATTATCGAAATTAAACTAAAAATCAGAGTAAATTTTTTCTGTATCATGGTTTTTTCTCCACTCAGATTTGTTTTATTAATTTAGAATTATATACTATAATCTAATTAAAATGTTTATAGTTCTTTCATAGACGTATTGATTTATTTAGAAAAATAACCAATAGAATTTTCTTCCCTTTTTGAAAACCAATTATAATCTATTGTAACTTAAACTTTTCTTTTTCCTCATCTTGAAGAGTTTTTTTATCAGGTTTACCAATTTTTGACTTTGGTAACGAGTCGCGAAATTCAACTTCTACAGGAACCTTAAAATCAGCAAGTTTGCTTTTACAAAATTCTATAATTTCATCACCGGAGGGATTAAAACCTGATTTCATGGTAATAAAAGCCTTAGGAAGTTCACCGTATATTTTATCAGGCTTACCAATCACCACTGCTTCTGAAATACCTGGAAATTTATATAAAATTTCTTCAATCTCTATTGGATATATGTTTTCCCCGCCCCTAATTATCATATCTTTTGCCCGTCCCCCCATGAACAGAAAACCTTCCTCATTAAAATAGCCTAAATCTCCCGACCTGAGCCATCCTCCTTCGAGAAATACAGCTGCATTTCCTTCAGGATTTTTAAAATATCCTTTCATCACGTTTGGACCTTTTATAATAATTTCACCAACATTATTATGTTCAAGCGGGTTATTCGGATCGGGGTTGTCCTGGTCAACAATAAGAGCCTGTACACCGGTTAAAGGCTTACCTACACTTCCCAGAATTCTTCGACCTTCAGGAAAACCAAAACAACCACTTGAAACTTCAGTCATTCCAAGTCCACCAGCATCAATTGTAATATTAAAAGTTGATTCAAATTCCTTTTGAAGCTCGATGGGTAACGGGGCTGCTGCTGAGACAATACTAATCAAGGAAGAGGTGTCAAATTCTTCTTTTGTTTCTTTTCCGACTTTTAGGAGTATTGCGAAAACTGTAGGAACAACCATTGTATTAGTTATATGATATTTTTCGATAAGCCTCCAAAAATTCGAAGCAGAAAACTTTCTAGTTAGAAGCATCGCGCCTCCTATTGTAAATATCAAGAAAAGCGATGAAATAAGTGCATTTACATGAAACATTGGATTTACTACAAGTGATTTGAATTTATACTTACTATCCTTGAAAGGGTCAGTTAAGTTTATATCACTAATCTCCTCATCCTGCTTGACTTTTAAGATCATTTTATTATCAAAGATTACATTATAATGGGTTAACAAAGCTCCTTTTGGGAAACCCGTTGTTCCTCCAGTATAAACAATGAAAGCTGGATCTTCTTTTTCATCTATTTCAACAGAAGGAGGATCTGAAGATGAAGACTTTTCCATTAATTCAGAATAATTTAACATTTTATCGTATGGATTACCTATTAAAACTATCTCTTCTAAATATGGCAGATCTTTTCTTATTTCGACAATTTCTTCAATAAACTCATCGTTTATTATCAAAATCTTGGATTCATTATTGTTGATGATGTACTGGAGTTCATCTCTTTTCAACATTGTGTTTATGGGACCAAAAATTGCCCCGATTTTTTGAACACCGAGGGCAAAATATGTCATTTCAAGGCTATTCGGTAAGAGAATGCTAACAATATCTCCTTTTCGCACTCCCAAATTATAGAGCATATTTGCTGCTTTATTTGTGAATTCCCCGTATTCCTTATAAGTTACTGTTGTTGTTTCTTTTGTAAGGGGATCTTCCCAATAGATAAATTCTCTATCCCCATATTTATTGCTCGTAGATGTAATAATTTGACCGAGATTTGTCAATTTGTATTTCACTTTTTATTTTTATCGATTTATTCTATAACTAAATATATGTTAGAAACATACTAAAATATTAAAATTATATGAAAAGGGGAATCCTGACTTAATTGGAAGGGAATGAACGTTTTACTTTAATAATATCAAACACTCCCGCTCCAATAGCAGATAAACTTCCAATTAATGACAATATAAATCCTAATTCCGGAACCAGTGTAACTCCATCTCCTAACGGGAACGTAAAATAGACTATTAAAACTATAATAATTACTATACCTCCCACAATAATACTTACAATACTAAAAATATTAGATTTTATTTTCTTTAATGCAATTATTAAAGAGACATTGATCAATAGTGCTATAGCAGCAATACCAAAAATAATAACATTAAGAATGAAATTTGTTGTAGCAAATTCTTCCGGAATTAAAAAATAATACAAAATAGTTCCTGCCTCAACAACATGTACTGTTCCATCAAGAAAGTATTTATGATTCTCACCGGCATAAAAGGTTGATAAAAATGGAAAGAAATATGCAAGAATTATCAAAATTATCGAAATTAAACTAAAAATCAAAGTAAATTTTTTCTGTATCATGGGTTTTCCCAACTTAGATTTATTTTATTAATTTAGAATTATATACTACAATCTAATTAAAATGTTTATAGTTCTTTCATAGACGTTTTGATTTATTTAGAAAAATAGTTAATAGAATTTTCTTCCCTTTTTCCTAACGTAACTCGATAGATGTAAGCTTACATCCCAAAAGAACTCCAAAGAAATCTTTTAGATTAACTCGAAAGTTTCGAGAAAGTTATCTGATGGATATAGGTCTTTTTCTTGGTTCAGTGAAGGTAAATGGAGGGACTTTTTATGACTTTAGAAAGAAATTCTCACTATGAGATTACAGTTCCTTTGATACAAAGATTTAAATATGAGGAGAGATTGTTTTACTTCGAACAAATATCGTTCGAAGTCGAACAAAAAATCCCCCAAAAAAATGGATACAGCGTATTTTTATTTTGAAATGCCTGAATTTTATTGCAGGAAAGACATATCAATACAAAAAGCTAAGGATATTAAAGAGTCAAATATCCGTAAGTTATAAAATAACAAATCAGGTGAAAAAAATAACAAAAGTTAAAACAGGATGGAAATTGCCGTTATTACCACTACCGGTATGTTTATTAGGTGCCCACATTGAAGATAAGCCAAATTTCAACACTATTGTTTGGTTTAATATGCTCCTAGTAAAAAAAACTGAATTAAAATATAATTTGAATTAGGAGGAATTAAAAATATGATGGAAAAGATAGCATGTTGCGGACTTAATTGTTTAGTATGTCCGGCCTATATTGCTACCCAAAAAGATGATTATGATGAAATAAGTAAGGTAGCAGAGACGTGGTCAAATGAATCAATGTCATTTAAACCCGAGGATGTATATTGCGATGGGTGTAAATCGAATGAAAAAAAATTTATTTGGTGTGGTGAATGCCCAACGAGGAAATGTTGTACTGAAAAAGAACTTGAAAATTGCGCTTTCTGTGATGATTATTTTTGCGATAATTTAAAGCAAACTTTTAATAACGATCCTTCAGCAAAGGATAGATTAGATAAAATAAGAAAAAATATATAATAATAAATCAAAATATAACAAAATAATAAAAGGAAAAGAGAGATGGATACCGAAGAAGCTAAAAAATTAAGTTTGGAATTAATAGAGTCCTCTAAAGCCGCTTATTTAACTACTATTAATTCTGAAGGATACCCTATAACAAGGGCAATGTTTAATTTAAGAAATAAAGAACAATTTCCAGAATTTTACGAGTTTTTTGTGAACCAAAGCAATAAGTTCGATATATACATATCTACAAATACATCATCATCAAAGATAGATCACATCAAACAAAATTCCAAAATTGCTGTTTATTTCTGTGATCCTGAAGATTTCAAGGGAGTTATGTTAGGGGGGGATGTAGAAATTGTCGACGATGTCGATATAAAGCGAAAATTATGGTTAGAATGGTGGACCAAGTATTACTCAAAAGGATTGGAAGATCCTGATTTCACCCTAATCCGTTTGATTCCTAAGAATGCAAGACTCTACTCCAAATTACAGAAAAGTATATTTGAACCCAGGTAAAAATAATGGAACAGTTGAGGGAAGGAGGATTTCTAATATCAAAGATACATCAGTTGTCAGCAAGAATTTTCGCTAAATTACTTAATGAATTTAACATTAAAGAAATAAATCCTGCTCAAGGAAGAGTCATGTTTCCACTTTGGCGCAAAGATAATATGTCTTTCCAAGAACTTAGGAAAAAGACATCTTTAAGTAAAGCAACTTTATCACACATGTTAGATAACTTAGAAAAAGCTGGATATCTAATTCGCGTACGTTCAGAAAAAGATAAGAGAACTATGAACGTAAAATTAACCAAAAAGAATAAATCACTTCAGGAAAAATATCTGAAAGTGTCTAATAAAATGACTAACATATTTTATGATGGCTTATCAGAAAATGAAATTGACAAATTTGAAAAATATTTAAAACTTTGTCTCGAAAATTTAACAAAATTCGATGAAAATAGAATAAAATAAAGAATATGCTAAATAGAAATACTTTCTCTGTTATTTTTATAACTACTTTTATTAGTTAATGTTTTTCTATAAACCTTATATTATACTTTCTCCAAACAGAAACTTTCAAATTAAGACATTCCATAACTTCTGAAGTCTTCTATTCTAGAAAAAAAGAGAAGCTTTTCAGTAAGCAAATTTCATTGTTGTAAGCTTAAACTTAATATGTTCCCAAGTTGCAAAATCAAACCTAATGACTTTTATCCTAAAAATTTAAATACCTAAGGATTACATTTAAACCTAATTTCAATTTAAATTAAAATTGGAAATCAATATAGAATTAAAACAAAAAAACTTAAAAGTGAAATATTATGGGAGAAGAAAACTCAACAGAAAAGATTACTGAGGAAAAGGCTCCTGCAAAGAAAGCTCCTGCAAAGAAAGCTCCTGCAAAGAAAGCTCCTGCAAAGAAAGCTCCTGCGAAAAAAGCTCCTGCAAAGAAAGCTCCTGCAAAGAAAGCTCCTGCGAAAAAAGCTCCTGCGAAAAAAGCTCCTGCGAAAAAAGCTCCTGCGAAAAAAGCTCCAATAAAAAAAGTTACTGAAAAAAAAATAACTTCTGACAAGATTACTGCCCCACAAATCGTAGCTTTTATAGCAGTACTTATTCTTTGT
>Ga0209976_10001211_pt1 | contig 15436 bp, 15 predicted proteins | sample SumtaG_FD_182806 | JGI IMG/M metagenome (GOLD analysis project Ga0209976, IMG submission 182806) | Deep subsurface microbial communities from Indian Ocean to uncover new lineages of life (NeLLi) - Sumatra_00157 metaG (SPAdes) (version 2) | ecosystem: Environmental > Aquatic > Marine > Oceanic >...
GAGAGCTATGTTGATTGAACCTAACACTATGATATCTCGAGTAAATATAGCAAAATCTGCATTTACCATGTATTCGACAGGATTGAAATAATAGAAAATTGATATGTATTTAATACCTTGGATAGACTCATCCATATACACATAAAATTCACCTAGGAAAAACATTATAAATAACACTATCACTCCTAATGCCATCGACTTTTTCGTACTTAAGAATATTGTCGAAAAGAATTTAGCTACCATTGCTAACGCACCGAGGAAGAGAACAACAGAAAAATAGGCTGCTAAAAATCTCTCTAAGAAAATTCCTTCTGCTCTAAATAATGATGAAGTTGCCATACTTCCTAGAGTTATTAGAAAGAAAATACCGATTACTGCCATTATATATATATAAAGGAATGTAATTTTACTTCCAAGGAAATTATATCGAGAAATTGGCTTAGAGAGTGAAAGATCAATCGTTTTTTTTTCCACTTCCTGGGATAGGAGAGAACTAGCCGTAAAGATAAAAAGAATCCCTGCATATAGCCAAATAAAGCTCAACATTTCCATAGTCCAAAATCCATAGGGATTAGCTAATACCGCCATGTCTCCTAAAAAATCCATCAATCCCTCAGGAAATGAGTTAAAAACATCCTGCATTGACTGTAAATCCAGATCTCCCACCATAGCTATTATAAGAATGCTTAATAAGCCAATTCCGCCACCTAATATTAGAATCATGAATTTCTTTTCTAAAATTAACTCCTTAACTGAACTAAAAAAACGTTTCATTTAGGATCCACCTCATAATATTTCAAAAATATATCTTCAAGCGCGGGACTAGTTATTTCTATATCTAAAATGTCAGATTTCGAGAGCAATTCTAATATATTAGGTAACTTTTCTCGAGTAATCATAAATGAAGCATGAGTTTTGTCTAAGACAACAGATTCTATTGTTTTTGTTGGTAATTGATCAGAAAATTTCTGTAGTGCATCTTTAGTGGGAAATTCAACTGTAATCTCCTTCAATGCCATCCGTTTTAGTTGTTGTACCGTCGCTACCTCAACTATAGAACCTTCTCTTATGATACCAACACGGTGAGCCACTTTTTCAACTTCACCAAGATAGTGGGAGCTAAGAAGTATAGTAGATCCTGTTTCTTCTTGCTGTTTATGAAGAGTTTTATAGAATTCAGCTGTGATTAAAGGATCTAACCCTGAAGTTGGTTCATCTAAGATTAAAAGGTCTACCTCCGGGGCTAAGGTAAGAACTATTCCTACTTTTTGTCTATTCCCTTTGCTTAGTTCCTTAACTTTTCTATCGAGTTCTAACCCAAATATTTCTGCCAACTCCTCGACTCGTCTAATTGGAATATGATTTTCATAAAGCCCAAGAAGATATTGTATATTTCTTCTAGCAGTTTTATTTTGAAAAAAACCCAAATCCCCTGGTAGGTAAGCAGTACGTTGACGAATTTCAGTTGAATGATGATGAACATCAAGATCAAAAATTTGCGCTTCCCCAGAAGTTTTTCGAATTAAATCGAGAAGAAGCCTAACCGTAGTCGTTTTCCCAGCCCCATTAGGTCCGAGTAAGCCAAAAATTTCACCTTGAAATATTTCAAGATCTAAGGCTTCAATACCTCTTGATTTTCCGTAGTACTTAGTTAGATTTTTGGTTTGAATGATTACATTTTTAGCCATTCCATTAACATCCTAAAATTTAATATATTTATTTATAAGTCATTTGAACTCAATATTATTCAATTCTATATTAGACATGCCTAAAATAAAAACTTTTTCTCCGAATTAACAATAAAATTATTACATGCAAGTTAAGTTTCAATTATCGCCTTACAATTTAGTTTTCTTATTGCTAATTTAATTTATTATAAATTATTTATAATTCCATCTAATGTTAAGAGTTCTCTCTCATAGATAATCTACATCCGAGTGAAGTGTTTTCTCGACAAATTCTTGTTTTTTAGTATATAAGAATCAAAAGTTTTTATAAACATCTCACGGTCTTCCTTAATATTTGTAGATTCAATATCAAGATAATTATTCATATGATCGTTAAAAACCTGAGAGGTAACATTCTCACCAAGATTCGCGATAATATCTCTTTCTTCTTTTACGTTATCAATAGGATTTACGAGAGTAAATTCGCCAGATTTAAAATCTTCATAAAGAGGGATGCTAGGTGAAATAGTTAATGTTCGGAACCTGAATATAGTCGGATTAATTTCAGTAAGAACTCTCGCAGTTTCCTTTACGTGATCTTCTGAAAGTTTTTGACCTCCTAATCCCAGAATGACGTAAAGAGAAAGATTAATTCCTGCATTTAATAGTCGCTTCCCAGCTTTTATAAAAGATTCAGCATTGGTACCTTTTTTCATTAACCTAAGTACTTTATTTGAACCACTTTCTAATCCCATATAGACAATGTCTAATCCCGCTTCAGCTAGAGTTATTAATTCCTCATCAGATTTCCTTAACACATCTAAAGCTTTGGAATAGCAGCTTACACGTGGCACATCTTTAAGCTTAACTCTTACATATTTTATAATTTCTGCTAAGTATTCTGTAGGAGCAGAAGTTGGATTTCCGCCGGCTAGAAACACCGGAAAGCGGTGGTAATTATGCATAGCTGCCTGATCAATATCTTTTTTGACGTCATCTATTGGTCGAATAGCATAGTCTTGAGTAGTTCCATACATACCCTTATATGTGCCACAGAATCGGCACAAGTTCCAGTTGCAGCCTCCTGTGACAGCTATCAATACTGAATATGCTTCTACGGGAGGTCTTATTATAATACGCTCAGCAGGAAATTTTTCTAACATCACAGTTAATAGAAAAATGTATGGCGTTTAAATATTTGGGTGTAAAAAATCTATAAGACACAAAAAAAAGGAATTAAGTTGCCGAAAAAGACTAAAGGAACACTGCATAACTCATTCTGTACCCTAGAAGAAAAGGAAAAGAACTGGGAAGAATTAGAAAAGAAAATTCATCATTATATCAAGATAATTACAAAAGGGTCCGATAACACAGTTAATATTATTCCTATTATTACCCCTAATATTACCCTTGATGCTTTTACATGTAAAATGGAATATAAATATGATGAATTTGGTAAAGAAATCTTAGTTAGAGATGATAAATATGCTGTAATGTCGGAATGGGAAAAAGAATATATGGAAAAATGTGTTGATTATTTAGATGTAGAGGAGAAAGATATTTTAGAAATAGGTTTTGGATGTGGATATTCTGCTAATCGTATTCAAGAAAATAATCCAAAAACACATACTATCGTAGAGTGCCATCCCGTTGTAATTAACAAATTAAAGGATTGGAGCAAAAAATTTGAAAATATTTACATTATTGAGGATATTTGGCAAAATGTTATGACTAAATTGGGAAAAAAATATGACAGAATTTTTTTTGATGATTTTCCTGCTTCTGATAATAAGTTTGCTTTGGCACAATTTTTAGCTTTCATCGATCTTGCACTAAAATATTGCTTGAAAAATAAAGGAATCATTTCTTGTTATTTAACGGAATCTCTAAGACCATATATGAAATATTTCGATGTGCTATATATTGACCATAAATTCGATATTCATATTCCAAGAGCTTCAGATTATATAAAACAAAATTTTCTTCTAATACCTTTAATCATATCGAGATAGATTTTAGAATATAATTTTATTTTTTTTTATAACGGTAATATATCCAATTTAAATAAGATCCCCCCTTCATAGTAAATAGATATAATTGCTGTCAGTCGTCATCCGCCATTGTTAGACTAATATCCTGTATTATTATTATAATTCCTAATTTTTGATTAAAGGTTGCTAATATGAATAGTAGGTTTAAATGGGAATTCACATATAAGTCTCGATCCCCTGTTTTAGCTAAAAACATAGTTTCCACTTCTCAACCATTAGCCTCTCAAGCTGGACTTCAAATGATTTTAAAAGGAGGAAACGCCGTAGACGCCGCAATAGCCGCTGCAATTACTTTAACAGTTGTTGAACCAACTATGAATGGCATTGGATCTGATGCGTTTGCTATAGTTTGGGACGGTAGTAAAATTGTAGGGTTAAATGCTTCAGGGAGATCTCCAATATCGTGGAGTCCAGAACTTTTTTCACATCTAACAGAAATGCCACTTAATGGGTGGGGTGCTGTTACCGTTCCAGGAGCAGTTTCAGCATGGGTTGAACTTTCCAAAAAGTATGGTCAATTGCCGTTTAAGGAATTATTTGATCCGGCCATATTATATGCGGAAAAGGGATTTTTAGTATCACCAATAACAGCAGAACATTGGCAATCTCAATTATCTACTTATGAGGAATCAATCCCTGAATTTAAAGAAAAGTATCCTGAGTTTTACAGTACATTTTTTCAGAAAGGGAGAGCCCCAAAACAGGGAGAATTAGTTAAGTTACCGGCACATGCCAAAACTCTAAGTGAAATAGCAGAAACGGAAGGTACATCCTTTTACTATGGTAATTTAGCTAGAAAAATTGTAGAACATGCAGAAAATTCAGGTGGTTATTTTACCCTTGAAGATTTTGAAAACCATAAGGTAACTTGGGAAAAAACTCTTGCAATTAATTTTAAAGATGTAACCTTACATGAAATTCCTCCGAATGGTCAAGGTTTGGCAGCATTGATTGCACTTGGGATATTAAATCAGTTTGACTTAAGTTCATTAGAACCAGATTCCCCTGAATCACTTCATATACAAATAGAGGCTATGAGATTAGCGTTTGCAGATGCTTATCGTTATATTTCAGACCAGAAATCATTAGAAATTGATCCTAAGCATTTCTTAAAACCTGAATATTTAAAACAAAGAGCTAGTTTGATTGACCAAAAGAATGCAAAACAGTTTAATGCGGGAGTTCCACATCAAGGAGATACTGTATATTTAACTACTGCAGATTCCGATGGTATGATGGTTTCCTATATCCAATCAAATTATAATGGTTTTGGATCTTGTATTGTAGTTCCTAATACAGGAATTAGTCTACAAAACCGGGGTAATGGATTTTCTTTAGTGGAAGGACATCCAAATCAAGTAGGTTCAGGTAAACGTCCATTTCACACAATTATCCCCGCGTTTGTAACCAAAAAGGGTAAACCTTTAATGAGCTTTGGTGTCATGGGTGCATCGATGCAACCACAAGGGCATGTACAATTAATGGTTCGAATATTTGAGTACAATCAAAATCCTCAAACTGCAATCGACGCTCCGCGCTGGCGAACTTCGGATGGATTGGAAGTTTATCTCGAATCAAGATTCAAAAATGAAATTCCCTCTAGATTATCTCAATTGGGTCATCAAGTCTCAATAAAGGATTTTACAAATTTTGGTGGATCACAATTGATTTATAAACTTGAAGATGGCTATTTAGGAGCATCAGATTGGCGTAAAGATGGCCAGGCTGTAGGATTTTAAATTACTCTATTAATTTTTATAATCGGTTGAAAAAGTCAATCAATATTCTTCAATTTTAGGAATGCTATTTTTAAACTTTATCCTATAACCAAGAAAAATATTTAAGGATCCTATAATTTTCTCTAATGATTTAGTATAACATATTAGCTTTACAATCAGAATTAAAGAGTTAAAGTTAATCTATTATTTAATAAGAGGTAGGGCATTCGATGAGTTATGACAGAAAAAATATTCTATATAGTTTTAAAATTGTAATATGTGGAGGTAATTCTGTCGGAAAAACTTGCCTTTTCAACCGATATTGTTTCAATTCATTTAACCTTGACACTTCCCCGACAATAGGAATTAATTTTCATTCAATAAATTTAAGAATTAATAATGAAAAAGATCCCGAAGTGCTAGAAGAACGTTACGTTGTGAACTCAATTTTTGATTTTGGGGGTCAAGAGCGCTTCAAACCACTAGTAGGTCAGTTCCTAGAGGGCTCATCTGGAGGTCTTCTAGTTTTTAATTCAGTGAATAACTCATCATTTCAAGAGTTGGATTTTTGGTATGATCAATTAATTTCAAATGCCATAAGCTCCGATATACCAATCTTGTTAGTAGGAAGTAAAAGTGATTTAATAGATAAAACACCTAAATCAGAAATTGTAGATGAAAAATTAATTCAAAAGTTTATACAAGATAATAAAATAGATGGGTTTTATAGAACATCTGCTCTAGAGAACTATAATGTTTTAGAAGTGTTTAAAGAACTTAATAACATGATGTTAAAACGACAACGTATACCTTTTATGGTTGTGTGATGATTTTAAAAGTAAATTTAATATTTTCGTGTATAAACAAATTCTGAAAATTCGTTAAAGAAGACTTTTTGTGCTTTGTTAAGATCTGGATAAATATCCTTTAATTTATTTTTTGCTTGCTCTACCAAGTTTTTGGCGAGGTGTTCAGCAATTCGTAAGGCATTTGTTTCGGTAAAAATATCTTTGACTTCTTTTATGTCATTTTTAGTTAAATTATCTTTACGGTAAATTTCATTTAGTCTTTTTGACTGTTCTTCATCTGTATTTTGAACTGCTAGGATATACACTATTTTTGAGCGATTTCTAGACTGGATATCATCTTCTAAATCTATAATATCATCTCTAATTGCATGAGCTTGACCGATACTTAAAAGAGCTTCACTAAGAGGATTTATCTGATAATGAATATTACCTCTAGCCAAAATAGCTCCAATTTTCGCTGATTTTTCAAATAATCTAGCCCTTTCCCATTCAGCTATATTTAAATACTGTTCTAAAGTCATAGTAATATTATTATATTTCATATACTCTTCGACTAATTGTCCTTTCATTAAGTAGTCCATAGCTTGAGTGTACTCATTAATCGCTAATAATTTGGTTTGCTCCGGGAATTTTGCGGATTTTAATATGTCCAAGCCTAACAAATATCCTTGAGTCCCGCCCAAAATGCTCATGTCCCTTCCATATAATTTGACAGTTTCATCTTTTTTTGGATCATTACGCCCCTTATAAACCTGATTTAATTCATTCTTTAATTGCATATGAAAAGTTGGTTTACCCCTTCTTACTACGTCATCGTCTAAAAGATCATCATGAATTAAATGTCCACTGTGTAGCAATTCAACCGCTATAGAGATTTCCCGTATTAGATTAACTTGATCATCTAAATACATAGGATTTACAATGCCTGAAAACGCAGCAGTTAACAAGACAGGATGAAGTCTTTTTGCTTTCTTATTTAAAATGAATTCTTCTAATTGGGTAATAAAATCCTTAAGAAGAAGATCCTTCTCTGTTTTGTACAATTGCCTGAAGTATTTAGACAATTCTTCATCGATATGAGTTTTTTCAGTTTTAAAGAATTCTTCAATCATGCAAAAATCACAAAAATAATCATTAGTACTAATATAAATCATATAATAATTTAATTTAATTATATCTAATTCCTATTATTTTCTTACTAAAGGAGTGTTATAAAGAATGAAAATTGCGGTTATAAGTGATACTCATGATCACATGAATAACATTCTCCAAGCGGTCTCAATTATAAATGAAAGAAAGATTAATGCTGTAATCCATTGCGGAGATTATGTTGCGCCTTTTGTTAAAAAATGGTTTGATAAGCTTGATGAGTCAATAAAAAAGAATTTTTTCGGAGTTTTTGGCAACAATGACGGGGAAAGATTGTCCTTAAAGCAAAATTTAGGTCAAATATGTCAATTTCCTCAAAATGGGAATGAGTTGATTATAGAATTAGGAGGAAAGAGGATATTCGTATCACATATGCCCCAGCAAGAAGTCATTGAAGCATTAGCTCACTCGAGTAGATTTGATATTATTTTAACTGGCCATACTCATGCTAAGAAAATTGAAAAATATGAGAATGGTGTTTTAGCGATAAATCCTGGTGAGCTCTGTGGCTATTTAACAGGAAATTCAACCTTTGCTATTATTGATACTGAAAAAATGGATTCAAATATTATAGAATTATAAAATATATTTATTAATTTATTTCTCTAAATATCTGGAATCTAAATATGATTAATGATTAAAAACATGTTAAGATTATCCCCTAAGGAAATTTATAAAGATTTTAAAAAAAGAAAAATCAATAAAGATAAAGCATCAGAATTACTGATCTCTTTAATTGAAACCCCAGTGGAATTGGATAATCGAGCAAGGAATTATTGCATAAAATTATTAGGATTAATCGGATCGAAAGATAAGAATGTATTTTTTTTCTTAGAGAATTTACTAATTTCAGACTTAAATGAATTAGTACGTGGAAATGCAGCATCAGTACTTATAAATAACTTCTCGGATTATGCCTTAGAACCAATTAGATGGGCAATACAACATGAAGCATCAGAGACGTCTATTGTATTAATAATAAAAGCACTAGAGAAAACGGGTAACTTAAAATTAAAGTCATTGCTGAAAGATGTTGAATATGTTGATATTGAAGGAGAAACGTTTTTTCCTTATGGTGACAATCAAAATATTAATTTAAGCAGCAAGAATATTGATAATATATTAAAGGTTAAAGGATTAGGAAATTTAATAAATTTAAATAAATGTTATTTAAATTTTAACCAAATAGCGGAAATACAGGGGTTGGATACCCTAGTTAATTTAAAATCCTTAAACCTTCAAGGAAATAAGATTAGAAAAATTAAAGGTTTAGACCAACTAAAAAACCTGGAATATTTATTTCTTAATAATAATGAAATAAGAAAGATTCAAGGGATCACAAACCTTTCTAGTTTGAAAACATTGATGATCTATGATAATCAGATCCCAGACATACAAAAATTGGATCATCTATCTAATTTGGAGATATTAAATCTACGGAATAACAGAATTTCTGAAATTAAAGGATTAGAAAATCTAAAGAAGTTAAGAAGATTGGATCTTAGTAACAATAAAATAACTGAGATTAAGGATTTAGATAATCTTGTTAACCTAGAATTTTTGGATCTAAGTTACAATCAAATTACTGAAATTAAAGGTTTAGATTGTTTAAAAAATTTAAAGTTTTTAGATCTCAGAAATAATAAGATAAGAACCATTAAACAGTTAAAAATTTTAAAACAATTACAGCATTTATATCTTGGATTCAACAGAATATCAATTTTAGAGAATAATGAGACAGAGAATCATAAAAATGCCCTTGATATATTAAGCATTAACGACAGAACAATTTCAAACTCTCCCTTTGACTTTTTTTACAAATATAAATCACACAAGGATTCTACAAATTAATTTTGATATTATTATTGTTTGGCTATCGGAAACCTTTAATAATGAATTCCTAATTTTAGATTATTATGTCATTACCTCTAGAAGGAAAAGTTATTTTAGATCTCTCAAGGATGTTACCAGGGCCATATTGTACTATGATACTTAGTGATCTTGGGGCAGAAGTCATCCGAGTAGAAGATCCTAAATATCCCTATGGTAATCAGGGACCATATTTTCAAAAAGGGAATTATAGAGAAAGTGCATTTAACTCCATTTTAATGAGGAATAAAAAGTCTATTACACTTAACTTAAAAGATGATAAGGCAAGAAATATTTTTTACGAGTTGGTAAAGAAAGCTGATGTAGTTCTTGACACATTTCGACCAAAGGTTATGAATAAATTAAAAATTGATTATAATACTTTAACTTCAATAAATCCTTCAATAATCTGTTGCTCTTTAACGGGATACGGTCAAAATGGTCCTTATGAACAAGTTGCGGGTCATGATCTTAATTACATAGGAATAAGTGGGATTTTAGATCTCACTAAAGGTAGAAAACAACATGGTAAAGAAGATGAATTAAGATCTCCAATGAATCCAGGAGTTCAAGTTGCTGATATAGGAGGTGGATTAGTTGCAGCTATAGGAATCTTAGGAGCAATTATTGAAAGAGAAGGAAATGCTGAGAGAAAGGGTCAATATATCGATATTTCGATGACTGACTCTGTTTTCTCGTTTATACCATTGATAGCTGCCTATCATTTTGCTAAAGATTCAAGCGAACTAGTAAATATTTTACATGGTGATTTTCCCTTCTATTCCGTTTATAAAACTAAAGATAATAAATTTTTATCTGTGGGTATTATTGAGGCAAAATTTTGGAGGGAATTTTGTAATGCCTTAGAGCTTAATGATTTGGAACAGAGACAGATTACTATAGGTAAAGAAAGAGAGGAAGTTTTTCAAAAAATTCAACAAAAATTCATGAAAAAAACACAGAAAGAATGGATGGAAAAATTTATCAATCTAGATGCCTGTGTTATGCCTGTTAAATCCTTTGCTGAAGCGTGTCAAGATCCTCAAATTAAAGTTCGGAATATGGTGGTGGAGATAAATCACCCCAAACTCGGGAAAATCCAAAATATCGCTTCACCAATTAATTATTCACGAACCCCTCTAACAATTAGAAGTGTTGCCCCGATGACAGGACAAAATACTCAGGAAATTTTAGATTCTTTAGGTTATTCAGAGGAACAAATTCAAAACTTCAAAAAAGAGGGGATAACATAAATTTTTACTACAAAATCTGAAACTGGATAAGAATTATCAATCCTGCAAAAATTAGAGAAATCATAGTAAACACAATTAAGACAATAAACATTGGCCAATCTTTTAATTGTCCATAAAAACCTGCAGCATTTATAGTAGAATAGATTGCCATACCGATAGAAATAAAGAATAGTGCCATACCCCAAGATTGGTTCAATATTAATCCAATTCCTCCAATTATAAGTGCAATAGATGTTAATAATTCAGCGATTAGGTGAAAGTAGATTTGGGTTGGCTTAGTATTAAGTTCTGGCACCTCTCTTTTTCCTAATAGAAAAATCCACATACTTAACATTGCCATTCCAATTATAATTATATAAATTGATGCTATTAATTCAATAACTGTCATATTTACCTTGATAGATTTGAAACGTGGGGTATTTTATTTAGTAAATCTAATTATAATTTAATAAATAAAATTCAATTTCATTCAAAATAAATATAACTATTTGTGAGGAAATCCATGAGTGTAGACTTAAAATTATATAATGCTATCAAGAATTCTGGAATAGATTTAATTCTGTCTTTACCTTGCATTATGCTTAAAAATTTATTGGAACTTATTGAAGAAAAAAATGAAATTAAGCATATTTCAGTTACTAGAGAGGAGGAAGGTGTGGGAATTGCTGCTGGTGCATCTTTATGTGGCAAAATTCCAGCACTTTTAATCCAAAATTCTGGTATAGGTAACTCCATCAATGCTATTAAATCTCTTTTGCATTTATTTAAAATCCCTATTGTATTTATAATGAGTCACAGAGGGTCTGAAGGGGAAAAAATAAAAGCTCAAATTCCCATGGGAAAACTTACTCCTGATTTATTAGATCTATTAGAAGTTGAAAAATTTGTGATAGATTCAGAAGAAAAAATTGATTATATAAAAACTGCTGTTGAACATAGAACTTCAGCAGGGGTATCAACTTGTATTCTTTTAAAAAGGACATTATGGGGGAAAACATGAAAAGATTTGATGCAATTAGGAAAATCGTTGATTCATTAAACAATGAAATACTAGTCTGTAATATTGGTGCTCCTTCAAGAGAATTATACAATATTAAGGATAGAGAAGAAAATTTCTATATGTTAGGTTCGATGGGATTGGCGTCATCTATAGCATTTGGAATTGCGATCTCAAAACCTTTACGGAAAATATGGTGTATTGATGGAGATGGTTCATTATTGATGAATTTAGGAAGTCTAAGTACGATTGCTAATAATCAACCAAGTAATTTGACATTAATAGTAATTGATAATGGTTCTTACGGCTCAACGGGCAATCAAAAAACTTACACGAGTAAAAAAACAAAATTAGAGACTATAGCTAAAGGAGCGGGATTTAATTCCATCACAGTCATCAAGAATGAAGAAAATATTATACTTACCCTAAAAGATTTAGGTATTGGGTGTCATTTTGTAAAGATTGAAGTATTACCGGGGAATGCTAAAGTAGAAAACATACAATTAGACCCAGAAGATCTAAAACGCAGATTTATGAATTCAATTTCAAAGTGAATACTAAAACAAAACTGAAAATGTCTAAGATATATTCTTCAATTAAACCTAGAGATACATAATTTTAATTAAGGACAGATCTATTATTTTTTTAGAAAAAAATTATATTAATTCATTAAAGTTTTTAGTTTTCAAATATGTCAGAAGACTCCAAAGAACCAAACGAATCTGAGGAAATTCAAAAAGAAGACTCAGAGATTGAGATAGAAGATGATAAAAACCTGGGAGAGAAACAAGAGATCAACCTAGGTAAACCTGTTGTTATTAGGGCTGAAGCTTATAAGACAATTATTTTATATGCAAGTAGATATGCTAATAGATCAATACCACCTGAAAATTGGAAGGAAATATATGGGATTCTAATTGGGTATTCTGATGACGAAATTGTATATATTGAGCGAGCAGAGGCTTTGACATTTGGTCATTCGACCGATGTACAGCTAGATCAAAAGCATTATATCTTTATTGATGAAATCCAACAGAAATTGGATGATGAAGGAAAGGAATATTACATGGTCGGTTGGTTTCACACCCACCCTGGTTTGAATTTGTTCTTTTCCTATATCGATATAATTAACCAACTTGGATTTCAGCAAAATAACGTTGATTTTTGTGGTTTAGTATTTGATCATACCCTTCTAGGAAAAAAAAAGCTCGAGAAAATTGAAGGTACGGAGCATATGATGACTAAATATGATACGGGTTTTGAAATATATCGAATAACTGATGTAAATATGAATACTGATAACCCAAATTATGATAACAATTACCATCAAATTACTTATATTATCGATGGATTGAACAAATATTTTTTCGCTAACGTTTTATCAGAATTATCCGCTTTAGTATCTGAAGGGAAACCCTTACAAACAGCATATGGGGAAAGTGATCCACTTAACACGAGATTAGAAGAACCTTCAACTTCCCAGCCCCAACAAGAATTTACTTCGGATGACAATATATTATCAGAAATTCCTATGGATGAGGATATCACATTCGGGGTAAATAATTTTCTTCAACAAGACATCAAAGTTGAGAAAAAACAAAAAGAAACTCAAATTAAAGAAGAAGCTGAGCATCTGATATATGAAGGAAATCAAGCTTTTAATAATAAAGATGCTTTTACTGGTATAGAAAGGTTTAGGCAAGGAATTGAGCAGTATCAGAAAATAAAGAATTTAGAAAAAGTTATGGATTTGTTAAGAACAGTCTCCCAAAAATGTATAGCTAACGATCATTTGGTTTTTGCAAGAGAATTTGCTGAAAACTTACTCAAAATTGCTAAAAAACAAAAAAACCTCTTTTATGTTGGAGTTGCTAATTACTTTTTAGGATATTTACTTCTTAAACAAGGTGAAAACGAAGTTTTAGAGGAAGGATTAAATAGGATTCAGGATGCCGCGGTTATTTTTGAAAATGAAGCTGATTTTGCAGGAGCAGGAATGTGTTTTAACAAAATTGGGACAATATATCAATCGAGATTGCATAAGCTAGACAACGCTTGTCTATTTTATAGAGCTGCCATTGAAAATTATAACAAGGCAATTCTTAAGATACATCCCTTGAGGAGATCTTTTTGGAATAAACCAGAATTATTAATACAGAAAATTGTAGAATTGAGAGATATTGTTGAAGAATTATTACCTAACTTAGAAAATAGTGATTTAAAAAATAAGATTAAGAAAGATCTTAGTAATCTGCAATTTAACTTTTAAATTATCATCTTTTGTTTAAAGAATTATTTTAAAATTCATAAAAATTATATTTTAGAATACACTATATTGCATACTTTTTTTGGTGATTAATAATCCCGAGACGTAAACAAAAAATAAAATATTCAAGGAAAATTGTTTGTAAAGTACTTGAACCTAAAGGAGATATTGGTAATAGCTTGCAAGCATTATGTTATTGTCCAACAAGAAATTTAATATTGGGTACACGTGCTTATGTATGTCAAGTCTGTAAGTTATATGATCCTGGTAAGAATACCCGTAGATTTTCAGATGTATATGATGAGAGTCAAAAAATCGCAGAACAGAAAATAAAGGAAAAGCAAATCGAACTAGAAGAATTTGAACTTGCTAACATCAAAAAAGATAATGGTATTGATTTATCTATTGATGAATTCGATGAGGTTGATGATGTGGCTCCTTTAAAATTTGAAAAAAGAAAGGCGGGAAAAGCAGATTCAGATACGGAGGATTTCCAAGGAATCGAATGTCCTTTCTGCGGAGATATTTACGATGACCTAGCTTCACACATACGAGATTGTGATCTTGCCCCCGACGATGCCAGCATCGCGGATATTCTCCCACAAAAGAAAAAGAAAAAACCTAAGGGAAAGGCTGGAACTACTGCAAAAAGTACAAAAGAAAAACAGATTTGTCCACACTGTGGTAAGGGATTCTTGAGATTAGGTCGACATCTAAACTCTTGCCCGAAGAAACCTGCTGAGGAAAAGGATAAATAAATTACTATAATTTTTTCTATATTAAAATCGTGGTTTTTTGAAATAAACCTCTTGGGTTTCAGAAACATACCCCTTTACAGGGCTTTTAGGTTGTTTCATTATTACATTTATAAAATTAACTAAACTATCTTGATTTATTGCCATTTTTTTTGAAAGCGTAGAAATTGAGACTTTTTCAAATTCTTTAGAATATTCAGATAATCTATAATTCAACAAATTTTGATAAACTGATGAAATTAAAACCTTCAAATTTGGAAAATTTTCACCCTTAACATCTTTAACAAAATCAAAAATCTTTTCAGTCGCATTATGGTAATTTAGTACTTTATAGCAACTTAAAATTTCATATATTTTTTTTATGAACTTGAAGTACTTAGTAATATTTGTGCCAATATGTTCAAGATTGTACTTTTCGGCATTTTGATCTACATCATTCTTTAACATTGCTAATAATTTAGAGAAATTCTCAAGATTCGATTCATTAAGTTTTTCCCTTAAGAGGTTGTTGAACCGACGTTCATATATCATCCTATGATTTACTAATTCAGATTGAACCCTCTTATTTAAATCATAAAAATCAATTAATTTATCTTCAATATTAAAAAATTCTTGATGATCTTGAATTAAAACTATTGCTGATCTCACTTTTTCCAAAGCTGAATTATAATCTCCGCTTTTTACTTTTTTTAGAATAATAGCTTTATAAAAGTTTAATTCTCCAATAAGATCTTTTTTGTTTCTAAAACTCTCAAGTTTATTATTGAAACTCATGATTAACGGATGACAATCTAAATAACAATATTCTTATTACTTACTAATTAGAGTAATTATAGAATTTAAATTTAATATTATCCATTTAATATATCATTGAATTTGTCATTATAATATATTCAAATATG
>Ga0209976_10001213_pt1 | contig 15416 bp, 17 predicted proteins | sample SumtaG_FD_182806 | JGI IMG/M metagenome (GOLD analysis project Ga0209976, IMG submission 182806) | Deep subsurface microbial communities from Indian Ocean to uncover new lineages of life (NeLLi) - Sumatra_00157 metaG (SPAdes) (version 2) | ecosystem: Environmental > Aquatic > Marine > Oceanic >...
GAATACTTGCGCACGTCGGCTGTTTGCTCCGAACTGCGGTAGCGCAGTGCCACTGTGTTCCCGGTCTGGGTCATGCTGAACACAATGGCATCCACGCGCTCCTCCGCTTTATCCAGCGTGTCGGCGCGCGATCGCAAGACCACCTTCACGGACACGCTCGTCGTTTCAGCCGACTGTACGATTACGTAGCCATTCGAGGATTCGACGTCCAGATCGAGCAGACCTGTCAATTCGAAGACGGCCGTTTCCTCGCGAATCGCTTCCACCTTACCGGCGGCATTGATGGCTTCTTCAAGATCGCATCCGAACAGTCCGAACACGGCCACCGCGCCCAAGACAACCAAGATTCCTACTTGCAGTATTTTGGTGCGTTTCATTTCTTCCTCCGTGTAATCTCTTGTTCTTTTCATTCTCATTGTTTCCACAGTTTCTACGTCCACGTGCCAAGAGTGGTTTGCCAAATCAGCACCGCCGAGAAGAACATGCCCATAATGCGGGATGTCCAGCTTCGAGTTCCCGTCCACAGGCGGTAGCCCCAGTACAGGAACAGGGCGACCACCAACACACGCACGACGATCAAGAATGCCTGGGTCATGCTTCCACCTCCTGCCAAATGCGGCCAGCAAGTAACAATAACACCGCAGTCACGACCAGCATGACCAGCATCGGTTCTACAGGTACACCCTGGTTGAGGGCGGTGTTGATGTCCATCGCAGTCTCCGGGTCGAGTTCACCGAATCGCTCGACTAATGCAGCCGGCGCTGTCGAGAACAACCGCCATCCTGGCAACGTGTACGAGATACGCACAATCCACTCGCCCACCCACTGCATGGCAATCGGCGTACCCAGCAACATTACTACGCCGGGGACCCATCCCGGGCCTGAGAGGCGGTAGGCGCTGACGAACACCATCAGCAGCAACGTGTAGGCCAGCAGCGGCAATGTCGTGACGCTCATGCCGTAGAACGGTACCGCCAGAATCAGCTCGAAGAGACTGCGCGCATCGAAGCTAATGCCCGCCAGTGCAAAGATCCACCAGAACATGAATCCGATGGCGATGTAGAAGGCGAACGCCACACCGGCGGCATAGGTAAACCGACTCAGGATGTGCGTATAGCCTGACGGGGGACTCATCAGCAGAACTTGATACTGTCCCTTGCGCGTCTCCGATCGGATGCGCCCGATCATCATGCACAGCACTACCGCGCCGATGGTGGCAGCCGCCACCAGCAAGCCGGCGCGAATGCCCAAGCGCTCTTCCACGCTCATGACCGTCACTTGCTTGATGCCCCATGCCCAGAACAAGAGCGATCCCATCAAGGGCAGCGACCAGATCCAATTCCGGCGATTCTCCAGCCAAATCAAAGTTGAGAACCTCTTCATGCGAGCACCTCCCGGAATGTGTCGACGACTGACTTGCCGCCTTCACGCAGCGACTCGGCGGACACATCGAGCGCCAAGCGGCCTTCGCGCAGGTAGACGACGCGCTCGAACAAGCCTTCCGCTTCCGCCACTTCGTGAGTGGACAGCAGGATGGTCTCATCGGTATGCCATTCCTGCACGATTTGCGACAGGATCTTCTCGCGGCTTATCAGATCGATACCGGCCAACGGCTCGTCGAGCAGATACAACTTGGCATTGCGTGCCAACGCCATCGCCAATCGTAAGCGACCACGTTCGCCTCTGGACATCGTCTTTGTCTTGCGGCGTGGCACCTTCAGTGCCTCCAGCAGATCCCTGAACCGAGTAGCATCGAAGTCCGCGTACAGGTTGCGCATGAATCGCTCGGCATCGGCCGGCGTCATCCACGGCCACAGAGTGTCGTTCTCGCCCAAGAAGACCATTTTGGCTCGACTGCGTCGCGGCGGCCCATCGAACACGGTGATGTGTCCGGCCGTCGGGAACAGCAAACCGGCCAGCAGCTTGAGCAGGGTTGATTTGCCGCTGCCATTGAGGCCGAGCACGCCCACCACTTCCCCAGCGGGGAAGTCGAGCGTCAAGTCTCGCAAGCCTTCGTTCTTAATATAGCGTTTGGTTACGTTTTCCAATCTAGCCAACATCCCAAACCTCCTTCAGAGCAGCTATCGCTTCCTGGATGGAAGCGTCGAGCTGCCTGCTCTCGTCCGCATAGGCGTTGGCGGCCTGATGCAGCATCTCCCGTTTCATTCCTGTTACCGGAGCGTCTTCGCGCACGAACGTGCCCAGACCTCTTCGTTTTTCGATCACGTCTTGTGCCTCCAGTTGGTTGTAGGCGTGAACGATTGTGTTCGGGTTCACGCTCAATCTGGCCGCCAAGTCACGGGCAGACGGTAGTTTGTCGCCCGGCTTCAAGGCTCCTCGTGCGAGCATCTGATGCACGTTTTTTGCGATCTGCTCGAAGATTGGGCCCACACTCATGTCGAGGCTCCATCCGTTCTCTATCTTCATGGTGAGCTAGTATACTAGTACACTGAGAGATTGTCAACACGAACCGCTAGCGGCTCAACTCGGGCGGTTCGTCAGAGAAGGCTATGAAACATGTCCCGCCTTCTCTGGGGACGATGGCAAACGAAGTTCAATTGATGCACGCAGGAACGACCGCCGTTCCCTTGAGACCGTGTGGATTGGAGGTTGCTTTCTCTGGGGTTGAGTGCGGAAGGATGCGGACTAGGCGCGTCGGTGCAAAATGCGTAGCAGCGCGATATCGTGTGACTTCCAGTGATATTCCCATTATGTAACTTGAACCTGCCGTGTTATGACGCTATCTTCTTCTGTATGGCTATTTCCTCATTAGCGTTTGTACTCGAATCGCCTAGCGATGTGCGCGCATGATGAAGACAATCGAATTCGATCCCACTTCCATTTCGGGATTGGATCTTGCGGACTTGTGCAAAGGAATTGGCAAGGGTATATCGAAGGCAGTGGGTTCTTGTTTGGCAGAGGCCGCCAGCGTCAGCCTCGAGAGGCAGAATCATAGTCCTGGAGGAACAATGGACATTGTGGGAGATGCGCCTCACTCCGTTGAAGTACACTGGGACGTTGACCCCGATAAGGAGAGGATTATCAGTTCCTGGATGGATGCTGATGTCGCTGCGGAATGGGGAGCGTGCGGTATCGCCGCGCTGTTGGTCGAGTACTGCACAGATTGTACAATCGTTGCTCGATCGCGGAAGGGAACAGGATTTGACTATTGGCTTGGTCGAGAAGATGCGACACCTGAGAGTGTATTGTTCCAAGATGTTGGCAGACTGGAAGTATCAGGAATCAACAAGGGGAGGAGTTCCTCTGTCGCCCAGCGCGTAAAGAAGAAGGAGCAGCAGGTTCTAGCTTATGGCAAAACTATGCCATCGCTTGTAGCAGTTATAGAGTTCGGGAAACCACTTGCACACGTAACTAGCCATGAAAAAGATTGAGTCGTTACATCTCGAAGCCATGTCGTATGCTGAGATCGCTGCATTAGCGCAAGCTACAGGTGATATCAAAGCAGCTCTCGAAAACTGGCACACAGCTTTTACTCTGGAATGCAAAGCTGCGGATCTAGTCTCGGATCGCCATGATCTGGAACCAACAAGGGGAATCCTGCACAGAAGCGCCGCAACTTTGGCCATAGACTGCGGCGAGCTGCGAGCCGCCGAGAAACTGGCAGCGCGCGGTCTTGTTGGCGAACCGCCAGAAGTCATAGCTGAGGAATTGCGTGATGTCTTCGATCAAGCGATGTTCCATCGACACCTGGAAGTTCATGGCGTTGAGCTCGTGCAAAGAGAGATGCAGATGTCACTTTCCGGACCGGGAGTTGGAAAAGGGCTAGCGAAGGGCAAGGATTTCATCTCTCGCATCAGTAACCTTGAGAAAATACTCTTCCGAACAGCTGAGCGGACGCTTCGTCAACCGTTTCGAACTAGTGGTCGGCGGAGCACAGAAACCTGTGAATTAGTCGATCTCTATCTGTCCACTGCGCGACCTTCCAGTTATGCAGTTACTGTGAGACTTGGACGCACACAACAACTAGGGTTCCCTGAAGTAGACTTGGCTGAAGTCGTTCTGGATGAAGTACTGGACTGTTTCGAGCTCATGGAGCGAAACTCGGATGATCTGGGTAGTCGGATAGATGATCCGGCGTACCTGCGAAATTTCATTGGGTTGGCGAAACTCATCGCTCCTGATGGTGATAATTTGACTCGCGTAGGTTTCACCAAAGGAAATGGTGAAGAAACTCGGGTTGTGACTCTTACTTCAAGAACTGCCCGAGTCGAATTCCTGCCGACACAGGACGAAGACGACGAAGGCGGCGAGGTCATTGTTGAAGGTCTTCTGAAGTATGCTGACTCCCTGAAGAAACAGTCCGAGATTCGAATTGTAGGTGAGAATGGTGAGCAGCATAAGATCATTGTCCCAGAAGGAATGATGGATGATATTGTGCGGCCTCTGTGGGATGTCGAGGTGCGCGTTTCAGGGAGGAAGAGAGCCGATAAGCTGATGCTCACAGACATCCGTCCAATATGACGGGCTGTCATTGCCGGGGTCGGCTCTTGAATCATAAGGACTTGCGCAAATCGAGGTGTCGGGATTGAGTCTTCTTTCTTGATGCTCCTATTCAATTAGGAATTCGAGGGCACAAACGCTGATTCACCAACTGCTTGATTGACCGTGAATCGGGGGCATATACGCCAATTCCCAAGAATTGTTCGAGGTCAGATCTCGTCTTTTGGTGTTTTCGCAGCTCATCGCCCGTGTCATGTTCGGAGCTAGACCTTTGATCGGCCACGAAGAACGAGCCTTGACCTGATTCACTTGATGATCTCGGTTGATGAGTGACCGCTCTATAATCCCCTAGGGGTTCGGGGGACACGTACTTTATCTCCTAGGGGCAGGCCCCGGTTTGGTGTCAAGTTCTCGTTCTTGGTGTCTTCATGCCACCAATCTCGGACGATGACATACCAACTGGACTGCAATCGAGTATTCTGGAAGCATTAAGAAGAGGGATCTACGCGCATTCCATGTGTTTGCTGTCAACGGGGAATGGGAGGAGCCAATATGAGAAAACTGGCGCTGGATGGATTCAGGCGAGCTGTTGCTTATCTGAAGACACGTGCCCGCCCGTTGGAGAGGGCGTTCTATTGTTGCCATTTTGAGGAGGGTTCTGAGGATGCGGCAGTCGATGAACTCCTTCGATTCCGGAACTCTGACGGAGGATTTGGCCACGCACTGGAACCAGATGTCCGTACACCAAGTTCATCCGCGCTTGCTACCGGAATCGCGCTTCGAGCAATCGCCGAATTGGATTGTCCCGAGGGAGACGAGTTGGTGCCGAGTGCGATTGATTACCTGCTCTCAACTCTCGACCGCAAGACCCTAACGTGGCGCGTCGTGCCATGCGATGCAAACGACTTCCCACATGCTCCCTGGTGGCATGACAAGGACGGAAGTCTGGCCACGACATTTGGCGATTTCCAGATCATCCCACGCGCTCTCATCCTCGGTTCGCTGTGCGCGTACGCGGCACTGATACCGCGTATGCTCCTTGAGCAGCTGACCGATGCAGCGGTCCAGGCGATCAGCGAGCTTCCGATACTCGGAACTGGTGGAGGAAGCGACCTCGAATACGTCGCCTATCTTGCCGGGGCTCCCGGACTTCCACAAACATCTCGAGATCTTCTGACTGAGCGGGTTACCGCCGCACTCCCGAAGACGGTCATCATTGATCCCAGCGAATGGTCCAGCTACTGCCTGACACCGCTTCGCGCTGCACCTCGCCCAACGTCACTCGGGGCTGGGACGATCCGTGACGCTCTGGATACGCATCTCGATTGGATGATCGATCATCAGGCCGCTGATGGCACCTGGGATCCGACTTGGTCATGGTTCGGCAAGTATCCTGAAGCTTGGTCGGAAGCAGAACAAGCATGGCGTGGAATCCTCACGCTCGAGACATTACTCAGCCTCCGCGCCTTCGGCCGCCTCTAGTATCCAGGGACGGCCCCAGGGCCAGTTCTTGCATTTCAACAGTATGTGATTCCGGAGACACAAACCCTGATTCTCTCCTCTTGCGACTTCATGGTTCGGTTCGGCTAGACCTCGACGGTCTCCCCCAACTTGGCGGAATTCTCTACGATCGATAGGCCCTTGTGCGTGCGGTCTGCAAAGATGGACTACCGAGCTGTCGCAGCAGGTTCGAATAACGCAGGCTTTCCGGCCTTGATGCGAGCTTGGGCTCGGTCTGCGAGGACCTCGGTTGTCGCATCCGAATCTCCCTCTTCGTAAGTGCGAATCTCAGTAGACTCTCATCTCTCAGTGGTGCTTCTCTTGGGGGGAAGGTCAACTGAATCCGCCAACAAGCCCGGCCACCATCCAACCTTCGACCGAGTGACAATTGAAGCTGCTTGTCTCCCTCCCGAGAGTCACGCTAGACTGGCCTCATGATGCGACGTGCGGTTGTAGGTTTTGTTCTCGGGATTGCTGCTGTGCTCACGTTCTACGGATTGTGCTGCGCCGGCCCCTTAGACCGGGTGCTTGGGTTCGTGCCTCAAGAGATCAGTGAAGCGATGGTTCTGTTCACCAACTGGTCTCTCATCAAGGACAAGCTTGGTCTCGGATCCTTGACAAGCGAGAGTCCACTCGATCTTCGGATCGAGCTGGTGACGCGCATATCGCAAGACCAAGCGGCAGCATCGGCCTACGGGTTGTCACACATGCGGTCGCATGCTGAGGAATGGGGATGGGACACCGCAGATCTGGATTGGGAAGCAAACATCAGCAGTCAGAACCTGCCACCGACCTACATCCTCAAGTTCCGGGATGGATTCGATTTCGCGCCGTTGATTGAGCGTTTCCAGGAGCGAGGCTTCATCCAAACGGAGTCCCATGGCGCAACGATCTTCTCCCACGAGCTTGATCTTCGGGCCGATTGGGCTCGTGCGACGGAGCTGTCAATCCATGAGACCGCCTATCTCGCAGAGGAGAACATGCTGATTCTCTCCAGCTTTGGTGTAGAGGCGTTCCTCGCCGTCGCCGCCGGAGAGCTCAAGTCGCTGACTGAAGACACGTTTGCCCGGGCCGCCGCCGCCCAGTTGGGTGATCCGTATGCCGCCATCCTTCTGCTGGGGACAGGGGAGTGTCTTCGATTCACTCTGAATCCAATCCTCGATCTCATCGGAACTATCCCAACGAAGGAACGCATAGACGAGTTGAGGGCCATGATCGAAGAGAGGCAGCTGCTTGTCCCTTATCGCGCACTCGGGGTCGGATACCGGTACGAAGACACTCGTCCCATTGGTACAATCGTCTTCGAATACGATGCACCCGAGCTTGCCGAGATGGACCTTCCCGCTCGCTGCCTTCTCGCTGAGGAAGGCAGCAGTACCTACTTCGACGCCCCAATCCACGAGAGCTACTTCACTGTCCGCGACTGCGATGTGGAAGACAGCGCTCTCATCCTGGCGGTTGCACCAATCAACGATCAACCGTGGCGACTCTTCCGGATGATCTTCTATTGGGATGCCGTGTTCGCCGGCTGTTCATACTAGAGCGGTGCCTTCATCTGAGGAATGTCGGGGCCTCGGGGTCAGCCTCGGGGTCAAGTCTTGTTCTTTGACACTTCATCACTCTATTTCATGGATCGAGGAACATCAGCCGGATTCGGGGCCGAATTTCGCATTCCAACATTCTGTGATTCCAGATGCCCAAACCCTGATGCTCTCCTCCTGCGACTTCACGATTCGGTACAGCTGGACCTCGACCGTCTCTCCTAACTTGCCAATGTGCGCTTCAATCGATAGGTACTTGTGCGCGCGGTCTGCAGAGGCGAACTACCGAACCGCCGCGAAAGGTTCGAATCCCCTAGATTCCAGAGAAGCCCGTGTATCGCCGGTGGCAACGCGGTTCCGCTGATCCACTGTATGTTGCGAAGAAACGGACCAAGCCAAAAAGGAGAACAGGGTCTGCGTTTTCGAGTTCGAGTCCCCTAGGGATACGTGATGCGCATCACATTCGCTTCTTTCCATTGATCCAGATCTCAACTCTGCTTTTGGACCTATTTCAGGGAGTCAGTTCAAGCCGAAGAGGGTAACTACGGTTAGGGAAAGCAAGTGTGCTCTCCAGTGGAATCTGTTACCTCAGCATTGACAGAACACCGTCTACGATGCACTGGGCAACTGTCTGCTGATACTCGCTGGACAGCAATTTCCCTCGCTCTTCGGGACTCGTGAGAAAGCCAGCTTCCACCAGAATTGCCGGACAGCTCAACCGACCTAGGTACAAGCCCGTGGAGCGGACTCCTCGATCACGCGCTCCGGTACCCGATATCAGCGATCCTTGGATCAACTCCGCCAGCTTCCAGCTTTCGGTCCCCGGATTCTGATCATCATCCACCCACGTCTCGATCCCGGTAACTTCGGGATAGCTGCAGGCATTCGCTTGAATGGAAACATAGAGTCCAGCTTCATTCTCCTCTGCAATGGCGATCCGTGCGTCATGAGATAAGTACAGATCCATGTTACGGGTCATGACGACGTCGAAACTATCTTCAGAAGAGAGCAGCTCGACGACTCGTATGGCAATGTCGAGATTTACATCGGATTCGTGGATACCAGCAACGACGACTCCGGGATCTCTTCCACCATGTCCAGCATCAATGAGCACCATTGGACGAAGTGGCGGCTGAACCGTCAAGAACGAAGCAGCTATCAGCGAGAATGCAACTAGGACTCCTGCTGCGAGGAGGCTGATGCAGATTGTCGGGAGGAGAATTCGTTTGCGCATACGAAGAAGCTACATGCAGAGTATTGTACGTGCCTGGACCAATGTCCCTACGAGCAAGCCTATTCTGGCGTCTACCGTTCAACTTGTAGGCAAGTATCAGCACGAAACCGCCAACTGAGCGTTCTACATACTCCCCCAGGCTCAACAGAAGCCCGAACCCGCTGTTGTAGTCATCAGATCCGCACAATAGTCCCCGCGCGCTGGAAACAAAGACATCTGGGAAGGTCCCCGCCACGGAGCTTTCGAGTTCGAATCCTCTGGACTCTTCGATACATGAAGGCACCACTCGTGTCCAGCTCGTATTCCGAGCTGAATTGCGACTGAGCGGCCAGCACATCGATGCAATGTGCCCTCGTCAAGGGCTATGCCTCGTCGCCATCCGAGAAGCTGAATCCGGTTCCGAACAAGCGGATGCACTCATCCACAACCTTTGGATCGAACACTACGCCCTTCTTGGACTCGATCTCACCGAGCGCGGCTTTGACACCAAGGGCGGGACGGTAGGGACGATGAGACGCCATCGCTTCGACTACATCGGCCACAGCAAGGATGCGTGCGCCGATCAGAATCTCCTCACCCTCGAGCCCTTGTGGATATCCCGATCCGTCCATCCTTTCGTGGTGCTGCAGTATCAGCTCGGCGACCGGCCAAGGAAACTCGATCCCAGCCAATATGTCATGGCCAGTTTGAGGATGCGCCTTGATCAACGCCATTTCAATATCGGAGATACGGCCAGGCTTCGAAAGAATCTCCGCCGGTACGGATACCTTCCCGACATCATGGATGGTCGCTGCCAGGTAGATTCCATCCTTCCGATGCTCAGAGAGTTCCATCTCAATGGCGATCGCCCGAGCCAGACTGGCAACGCGTTGCTGGTGCCCAGCTGTGTACGCATCCCGTGTTTCAACGACCAGCGCCATCGCTTGCACGGTTCCTGTCAACGCTTCTCGAAGAGAGTCTGCGGTGTGTCGAAGACTCTCGTTTACGTTTGCCCGCTCTATGATCCCTGCCAGTACGTCTGCAACTGCACGGAGGAAATCCTCTTCCTTCGCATCATGACCATGTCCTTCTCTCAAGTACAGATTCAGTACTCCGAGCAGCGTGCCAGCCGATGCTACTGGAACGCAGTAGTGTCCATGCGGGGAGATTCCCTCATAAACGTTTTCGTGCCGCTCGTCTACTCTGTCAGCATGTACGAGTTGACCTGTTTCTGCCGCTTTCCCGCAGAGACATCGCCCGAAGGCTACCTGCGCGCACATCGTCAAGAGCGATGGGGCCAGACCAACCTGTGCCTTCATTGAAAGCACCGGCGCGGTACCTTCGACGAGGAAGACGCAACCCTTCGATTCCACTGTAAGCCACGGTAGGGCAAGGATGCGTTCCAGGATCTTCTGCAATTGCTCCTCAAGGGAAACATTCAACAGCGAGATGCTTAACATCGCGCCCAAAGCCGACTGGATCCGGTAGTTATCCTCCAGTTCTTCCCCGGCGACCTTGAGTTCTGTCAATTGCCGTTTTGTTTCCTTAAAGAGCCTTGCGTTTTCCCTGTTGCGCAGAACAAGCGATCGTGAGGCGCTCCGAACAATGGCAAACAGGGACAGATAAAGCACAAGAAAGCCTCCGCCAATCCCTGCTCCAACTACACGACGCATGGTAACTATCTGTGGGTAAAGAAGATCCAAGTTCTGGTAGATCTCGAACACACCCAGAATCCGAGCTGAATCGCTCACGCGCACAGGCACGTACACCTCGAACAATCGCCCGAAGCCATCGCGTTCGTAAACGTGCTCCGGCTGGTCCAAAGCTGAGGTCTCAGCAACAACTCGCCCAGAAAGGGCCTCAGCGAGATCCCCTTCCACCGGGAACCGCTGCCCCACGAGTTGCTCCTCATCCGAATAGATTACCACCCCATCCGAGCTCCAGATCTTTATCCGCACGATGTCTCTGTGCCCTAGAACGTACTGGCGAATTAGTGAATCGATTTCCGCGAACCGATCTACGCGAAGCATGCCTGACAAGTCTGATGCCGACATTTCCGATTCCATGAAGGATGCGACATCTTCGGCTGCTGCCTTCGAGACCAGCTGCAAGGTGACATCCTCCAGCCGTTGCTGGATGAAGACGATCAGTAGTGCGGCAATAGCTGCTAGGAGGGCCAGACTTAACAAGGAGAATGTCGCTAAGAGGCTCAGCCGCCGACTGGATCGCTCTCGCATCGAGTTTCGCATCAATCGTAGCCTCCCCGCACTGGATGGTGATACGTGTCCGAGAAGGGACTCCTCGGTACGGTGCATTCACAGCCGAGGGTACAAGTCCTACACGCTAGCGACAAGAAGATGACCATTGCCTGTACATGACTCTTAAACACTAACTTGAAACTTGGATCGGATTTCGGGGGGCAGAAGGTCAATCCTACTGGGAGGAGTGCTTGAGTATCGCGTTTCGGCTTCCTCTTCACGGAACTTGCCAAGAGGCAGCCAGCACTTGAGTTCTACATACAGTCCCCCTGGCTCCAGAGAAACACGTCAATCACTGATGGTATCAGCCTTTACTGTTCTTCAAGGATTCTATAGTCAGATTGCCGATTTCTGTATTGATAGATAGTGCCTGCGCTTTCAAGTTCGAATCCCCTACGGTCACCAGCTCGAATCATGGTCGATTCTCATCGACTCCTCGGCTCAGTTCTCAAGGGAAAGAGCGCAACTAGCCCCGAGAAGTACATTCGGCAGTTGCGGCATGGGGGGTGAGGGGATATTTGACTTTTACCTTTCTGTATGCTATAGACAGGCTATGGTATCCCCCAGGAGGGGATAATTGAGAAGCATCGGAGGCCTCATGCACGAGCACAGTCATGATCAGGTGAAGCTGCGGTTGAAGAAGATCTCAGGCCACGTTGCTGCAGTCCTTCGGATGGTTGAAGAGAAGAGAGATTGTCCAGAGATCCTACTACAGGTCTCGGCGGTGCGTGCTGCACTCACCCAGGTTGGCAGGCTCATTCTTGAGGACCATCTCGATACCTGCATTGTCGATGCGGTCAAGGCCGGTTCTGGAGAGAAGGCGCTATCGGAGCTGAAGGAGTCACTGGCGAGATTCATTCACTGATCAAATGAGTGAGACGGAAGCCAAGGAGGGACATGAAACGCAATCGCAAAGCCAATTCTGGAACGAGCCTTGAGACTACTGTGCTGCCACGTCAGGGTGGGCTGAGTCTTAAGGTGCGTGAGATGGCGCTCCCCATTGTTGTTGGAGTGCTCATGCTCGTCTACGCAACTGGATTGGCACGCCAGATAGCGGGGGTAGATCTCGCGATGATTGCTGCTATCATCGGTGGATTGCCGATTGTCATTGGGGCGATCCGGGGGTTGTTTCGTAAGGATTTAAACGTTGGCGGACTAGTCAGCGTAGCCGTCATTGCCACACTGATCGTCGGAGAGTACCTTGCTGGCGCAATCGTGGTATTCATCATGCTGCTCGGCGAGTTGCTGGAGAACATCACCGTCGCCAAAACAGGGAACGCCATCCGGCGGTTGATGGATCTGAAGCCGAAGATGGCACGAGTGCGTCGAGATGGACACGAAGCCGAGCTGCCGATTGAGGAGGTCGTCCCAGGAGACATCGTCCTTGTCAAGCCTGGAGAACGCATCCCCGTAGATGGTGTGGTCCTTTCCGGACAAGCATCCGTAGATCAATCCGCACTCACAGGGGAATCGATCCCCGTCGAAATCACCAAGGGATCGGATGTATTCGAGGGAACATTCAATCAGCTCGGTGCACTTGAGATCCAAACAACCGAGGCGGGTGAAGGAACGACGCTTTCGCACATCATCACATTAGTGGAAGAAGCGCAGGCCAGCAAGGCGCCAGTGCAGCGGGTGGCAGACAAATTCGCCAAATACTTCACACCGGGGATCATCATTGTGTGCGTAATTACGTGGCTTGTCACTCAAGATGTTCTTCGCGCAGTCACCGTCCTTATCATAGCTTGCCCGTGTGCCTTGGTGCTGGCGACCCCAACAGCAGTAATCGCCGCTATTGGCAATGCAGCACGGCGCGGCATTTTAGTCAAAGGAGGCTTGGCACTCGAGGCAGTGGGGCGCGTCAAGGCGGTCGTATTTGACAAGACTGGGACCTTGACTCATGGCAAACCCGAAGTAAGTGAAGTCAAGAGCTTCGGAGACATCAGTGAGAAAGAGCTTGTTCGTCAGGCGGCGATTGCCGAGAAGTTCTCCGAGCATCCGTTGGCTCGAGCCGTTCTTCGAAAGGCGGAGGAACTCGGAGTCGACATTCCTGACCCCTCCAGCTTTGAGGCAGTACCAGGCCATGGAGTCCTAGCGAGCGAAGGGAAGACGAAGATTATCCTGGGCAACCGAAGCATGCTCGCAAGCCATCAAGTGAAGATGCCAGACGGTAGCGAGGCCTACATAGCCGACAAGGAATCGTCCGGCGAGAGCTGTCTCATGTTGGCGACGAATGGGCGACTTTCAGGTGTCCTAAGCGTTTCCGACGTGATTCGAGAAGAGGCACGACAGACCATCATTGCCCTGAAGAATATGGGTATGGCGACGCACATGCTCACTGGAGACAACCCCCGCACAGCCAAGGCAATAGCATCGCAAGCTGAGATCGATGACTTCGCCGCCGAGCAATTACCCCAAGATAAGGTTGAAGCTGTCAAGAGAATACGCCAACTGCACAAGGTGGCCGTTGTCGGAGATGGCGTCAACGATGCTCCTGCCCTCGCAGTTGCTGATGTTGGAATTGCCATGGGAAGCATCGGAAGCGACGCGGCCATCGAAGCGGCAGACATCGCGCTGCTCAGCGACAACCTGGATCAGATCCCCTACGTGGTTGCACTCGGTGCCAAGATGATTCGCACCATCCGAATGAACATCTTCGCTTTTGCTCTGGTATTCAACCTGGTTGCGATGTTCCTCGGTGCCATGGGCTGGGTCGGGCCAGTGATGGGAGCCGTCCTACACAACGTGGGTTCAGTGTTTGTTGTAGGAAACTCTGCACTACTGATACGCAGCAAGTAGGCAACACAACGTAGGACTCCAAGGAGGTTTGCAGGTGATGAAAGAGAAACAGCTCGTTCAGCTAAAGACGGTCCCTGGATTCCAACATGCAGAGGACAACTACTGGTACCGCCCTCTGGTGTTTGGTAAGGACCTATTCATGTACGTCGCTCATGTACCGCCCGGTGGAGACATGCCGCCCAATGGACACGCCGAGAAGGAGGAGTTCGAGACTTGCTTGTTCATGTTGGAAGGTGAGCTTGAAATCTCCTACGACGGCGACAAATTCACAATTGGCCCTGAGACCGCTCTGCATGTCCCGCTAGGGACAGCGTTCGGTGTGAAGAATGAAGGCAACGTGACGGCAAGCTACGTGCTGACGTTCTCGCCCCCTCCTGAGATTGAGTCTGTCGAAGCGCTTCGTACGCGGTATGCCGAGCGGAACCGCACAGTGAAGACGGCAGAAGAAACGAACGCGCTGCGTGCACTGAAAGCCTAGGAGACGACCGAAGCAAGCTCACGAGCGCGTACAGCGAAGCTAATGACGAAAGACGAGGTGCACACATGACTACGGAAAAGCAAGTAGTCCAATTGGCAGAGGTGCCGAGCTTCCAGCACGCAAAGGACAACTACTGGGCTCGCCCGGTGGTGTTTGGCAAGAACTTATACACCTACGTAGCGCACATCCCCCCTGGTGGAGACATGCCGCCTAACGGCCATGCCGAGAAGGAAGAATTCGAGACCTCGTTGTTCATGATAGAGGGCGAGCTTGAGATCACCTATAACGGCGACAAGTTCACGATTGGCCCAGAGACGGCTCTTCACGTTCCGCTAGGCGTGTCATTCGGTGTCAAGAACTGGGGGAACGTGACAGCAAGCTACGTTCTGACGTTCTCGCCGACGCCGGGGACCGAGACTATGGAAGAGAAACTCGAGCGGTTCGCACGTGAGAATCGTGGGGTGAAGACGTCCGAGGAAACGAATGCGATGCGTTCGCTGACAGCCTAGCCAGCGAACGCGGATTGCTAGGTAAGTGCATGACGTCAGATCGGAGCGACAAACGAGGTGCGTACATCAATGGATGGGAAACAGATTGTTCAGCTAGCGACTGTTCCTGGATTTCAGCATGCGAAAGACAATTACTGGGCCCGCCCGGTGGTGTTTGGGAAGAACCTGTTCACCTACGTGGCGCAGGTTCCACCTGGTGGCTACATGCCACCCAATGGCCATGCTGAGAAAGAGGAGTTTGAGACCTCATTGTTCCTGCTGGAAGGGGAGCTTGAAATCACTTACGACGACGAGACGTTCACGATAGGCCCGGAAACGGCAATGCATAGACCCCTGGGCGTCAGGTTTGGTGTCAAGAACCGAGGCAAGGTGACAGCAACCTACGTCTTGACGTTCTCGCCACCGCCGAAGACTGAAACAATCGAGGAAAAACTCCTGCGGTTCGCCAGAGAGAATCGTGGAGTGAAGACGCCTGAAGAAATGAATGCGATGCGCGTACCTAGTAGTACGTAATCAATGATTCATGGAGGTAGACAGTGGGTGTAAGGATTCTGCAGCTAGCCACATACGGTGTTGAAATGGTCGAATGCGGAGGCGCTCTTGCCAAGAACGTCCAATCAGGCGGGGTCTCGCAGACCGCAGTTCTCCTGAGTAGGC
>Ga0209976_10001214_pt1 | contig 15414 bp, 20 predicted proteins | sample SumtaG_FD_182806 | JGI IMG/M metagenome (GOLD analysis project Ga0209976, IMG submission 182806) | Deep subsurface microbial communities from Indian Ocean to uncover new lineages of life (NeLLi) - Sumatra_00157 metaG (SPAdes) (version 2) | ecosystem: Environmental > Aquatic > Marine > Oceanic >...
CTTAACCTAATAAAGGTTATATAATGCATAACTATGAGTAAAATAATGTTAAAAAAAGTAATTACAATACTGGTAGTTTTTCTCACAATTGCTGGAATTAGTATAAAAATTATTAGTGCCAATAAAAAAAGTAAAAACATATCTCAAAAGGTAAAAACCAAATTTAAGCAACCTTTTATTGAAACTGAAATAACTCCTCAACAAGATTTAACTATTTCAACAGAAACAGAGCCTAGTCCCTCTACAACTCCTAAAAAATCAACGAAACCCGTAAAGGTGGAGTCAACTCCAGCCCCTGAGTCAACGACACCAATCAACACTCCTAATCCTTCCCCCCAACTCCGACCTCTGACCACACCAACTCCTCAAGGGGATACGCAACCTCCAGTATTTGAAAATATTACTGGCCCCGAAGATGGTTCAACGATAGATTTTAACAGTTTTTGTTTTCCATTAAAAATTAAAGACAATATTTCTACTGGAATTACCGTTCGATATTCATTTGATAATTCTGGTGTTAGTGATTGGAATCAAAATTACGCTCCTTGCTACTTCAATGTATCGAATGGGTTTCATTTCTTTGTAGTACAAGCTAAAGACGCAGCAGGAAATACGTCTGACACTATATCAAGGAATTTTACAGTACAGGTAAACTAGTTTTCTTTGATTATTCCATCCCGGGATGGAATAAAATAATATTTTGAGCCCCCTAAAGGACTTGTTCTGCAACCGCAAAGTTAAGTTTGATTTTAGTTTAGAAGAATTAAAGACTTTCAATACTTATCTATTTACTCAAAGTTTACCCAGCAAGGTTTTTGCTCCGCCTGTAGGATACTATCCAAACTATTAAACTAACTAAATAGAAAACTCACTACTTCTCTATATAACCCACACTCTTCATTGAGGGATCTGCTGCGTTTGGTGCATAAAAATTTCTCTCCCAAGCGTGTTTCTTCAACTCTTTCATTAACTCAGCTGACAGCTTCCCCTTATCAGAAACGGCCGTATTAGCTCTCACATGCTCTAGCTTTCTCATCCCAGGAATTACTGCTGAAACAGCATCAAATGACAAAATATATCTAAGAGCTAATTCAGGTAATGTCTCCACACTATCACCTAAAAGTTTCTTAAGCTTATTTATCCTTACTACTAACTCATTTAGTCTTTCTCCACCAAAATATCTCCCTCTAAAATCACCTTTTGGGAATTTAGTTTTCTTAGTAAACTTTCCCGCCAATCCTCCCTCATCCAACGGCACTCTGCTAATCAAACCAATGTTATTCCTCTTAGCGTAAGGCAACAACTTCTCAGTTGGTTTTTGATGAAAGATATTGAAAATAAACTGAACTGTGGAAATCAAACCTGTATCTAGTGTTTTCAAGCAGTTACTCGGCTGGTAATCATTTATTGATATTCCCCAGTGCTTTACTTTCCCTGACTTAATTATCTTCTGGATTGTTTCTTTCCAGCCATCTTCATTTGCCCAATTATCATGCCAGACATGAAACTGAACTAAGTCAATTACCTCTACTCCTAAACTTCGTAAAGAATCATCCACTTGTTTTTCAATATGATCATTTGGAAAACAATCACTAATCTTATCCTTACTCCATGCTGGCCAATGCCAGTTTTTCGGAGCTACTTTAGTGGCCAAAACCACCTTATCTCTTTTACCTGACTCTTTAAGAAATTTACCAATTAATTCCTCAGAGGGATGTCTCTCTGGTTCATCATCTGAATATCCATATACCCAAGCTGTATCAATAAAGTTGCCACCTTGTTCAACATACTCATAAAGACACTTCAAGCTTTCTTTCAAATCTGCCCCCACCCACATATTTGGATCATTAGCCAACTGCCAAGTCCCCATACCAACTTCTGAAACCTTCAATCCTGTTTTACCTAAGCTTCTGTACTGCATGTAAATAAATTATAACAAGGTTAACTAAGCTCCTCTAACTCAAAACCCATAAAGCTCTTATCCAAACCAATAAAAAGACTGCTACAACAATCCTTTCAACCTCTATACGCGGGAAACGAAACTCAAACCCGCGACCTTCTCGTTGGCAACGAGACGCTCTACCAGCTGAGCTACTTCCCTACAGAAGTAATTTACTCATTAAACTCTCAATAAAAAACATTATAGCAGATGTGACTCTGGGTCTCCTACAGGACGTTATTCGAACCTGTTTTACCTCTATTAGTGAGGAAGATATAGATAACTTGAAACAATTATTTAAACTAGGGGAAAATGAGTTTAGTTATTGTTTTGGTTAAAATAATTAACTTAATAAAATAAATTGAAACAAATAATTTTATCAAATCATTCCCAATATTTTAAGCGTTTCAACAACAGAAGGGTTATTTATATTTACCAACTTCACACGCTTTCCGTATTCTTGCATCAATGGCGTCAAAAACTCATCAGCCCATGAAGGAGTAAGAGTTATTACATTATTAAAATCAACAATCATGTCTTCATCACTACTAAAATTTTGTAATGTTGGTCTAAATGCAAGATGCGCTTCTTTTCCTGAAGGACGAGAAACAAGTGTGGTCCCAAATTTTTTAACTAAAATATGCATATTAATTTTCTAGTATTTTATTATAGCAAAACATCCACGAATAGCTTGCTGAGTTTTTTTTACATTAACTTGATTTTTTTCTTCGCTTAACTCCAACAAAGCATCGCCTGTTTGAAAAGAAAGTTTAATCGGATTAGCGATAACAACGTTTTTAACAAATTTCAATCCGTTTCCTCGAACTTCTGGGGAACGACCAGAAATTACTTTTGTAAACGCAACAGTGAGTGCTTGAGTGTGCGTCTTGAGAGTTGAGTCAATCCTTCCAAGAGTAAACAATATTCCCCGTCCACGATCTGCAAGTACAATTTCTCTATTTGGTGTGGGAGAAAAGAAAATTCCAAGAATATCAGGCCAATTTCCAAGATTGTGATCAAATGAATTATTTCCAATCTCTCCAGTAATTGCAGTAATTAATGAAGCCTCATCATCACTCATTGATTTTGTAAGTTTATTCTGAAAAGTTTCAAGACGTGCCTGAAAAACGTCTCGCATTCTGCAATGAAAATCAGGCTTTGGCTGCTTTGGATTAGAACTAAATGCCCACTGACGTGCTATGGCTACTGGATCATTTAAAAATAAATCGATGTCTTCTTGACTATAATATCTATTGCCTGTTGACTTATATCGAAAAGATCTAAATTTACCACTTTTATCCCATCGCCGAAGAGTTTTAACTGAAACCCCAATTAATTCTGCAGCTTTTCCGATGGGAACAGTGTATTGATTTATCATAAATTTTTATCTTTTTTAATTATATTATTATATCAAATCTGTACAAAAAAAGCTAAATCTGTACAAAAAAGGCTAAATCTATACAAAAAAGGCTAAATCTGTACAAAATTTATGAAATCCAAATAATGAAAAATGCATTTTAAATTAAACTCCTTAATTACTTTTTATCAACATAATTCAGTGACTCATTGGCAACAAGGAACCTTACCAGCCAAACTATTTTTTTTATTTCTTTTCATTTTTTAATTTATATATCCATGCTATTAACAACCCAATTATACCGTAACTTAAAATATTATCGTTGGATGATGTTATATCCTTTGTAGCCCCTTTAACTACTGGACTAGGGCTAGATCTTTTAATATAAGGTGAAGGCTTAGGGGAAGGTGGCGGAGGAGCGTATTTTGGTGGTGGTGGCTTGATTGGTGCTGGAGCCACATATCCTCCATGGCAGTGCCTTGCTCCGCTAACTTCTCCCCACTTACTACAGTTCGTTCTGCAGTAATGGCAGCCATCAGATGCAGTATTACCTGGATGAGCTTTAACTTCAGTAGAAAATAAAAAAACTGCCAATGCGGCAGCTATAGCTAAACTTCCAATTTGAGAAAATTTCTTTCTCATGCAAGCTAATTATATATCAAAATGCCGAAGCCAAGAAGAATAATCGTGAAAAGAATCCTGCTAAGGCTTCGGCAAGATAAGTATAACAGAATGCTGAGCTACTCTCGTATTAGCGGTTTATTTCTCGTTGGCAACGAAACGCTCTACCAGGGGCTAGTGGACTATGTTGCAACTTATTTCGAAACGAAACAAAAGCCTATTTTTCTTTAGCTTTTTTCATTTATTGACTCAGTCTTTTTTTCTGGTGGTTTGAGCTTTACTGCTGAAATTAAAGATACAACACGACTATCAGTCGTAATCACATATTCCTCGTCTCCAACAGCAACACGGATATTAAAGGTAATTGGAAATCTCTGGCTAATCCATGAGGAAATTAATCTAACCGTAGGTAATTCAGAAATAGAATTATGCTCTATCGCCAGACTAATTGCATTAGTAATTTTCTTCTTTTCCAACTCTTTATAATTACCAGCTTTTATTTGCTCCTCATAATAAATAGTTGAAATAAATACTGTTAAAATTATCACCAAAGAATATGATACGACCCTAATAAATGATATATAGTTCGTGGTTTCAATTGGAATAAGGAAAATAAATACAAAACCTAATAGAAAAATTACAGGAGTTAAAAATAAACCGAGGTTCGCTGAGGTGAAGTAAAAAGGAGGAGTAACACTTTCCAGGCTTTTCTTTTGATCTTCAGGCAGTTTATTTAATTCATTTATATATTTTTTGTATTTTTTTTGTTTTCCACTTTGTAATGTAAACCTAATATAAGGGGCCTGTTTATACCAGATCATTATTAAGTAAGACGTAATTAGGGTAATTACTGAAGCGACAATAAATATCTCCTTATCTGGAAATATTTTAGAGAGAGTGTTTGGTAAGAGTTGGTAAAAAAACTGAACAACGGGTAGTAAGTATGAAAGAGCTGCTGCTAGCGATTTCGATGCATCGTTTGCTTGTATTTGTTCTGCCATAAATTCTCGCTTTAGACAGATAAATTAACAATACAAATATAGCATTATTATATAGACATATCAACAAAGATTACACTCTTAAGCTCTGCGTTAAAACTAGGCTTGTAGATTTTGTCATTCCTTCCTTGTAGGGCTAGTGGACTATATTTAGACTTGGTTTAGGGATAGTTTTGATCATTTAGGGTTTGATTTTACTATTCCTAATGTTGCTATTTCAACAACTGTGGGAGTGAGGTAAAATAAACTAAATTTTACCTATGAACGATAAAACAAAAAAACTGATTGAAAAAGCTCGATTGAAAGATACCCTCAAACAGATGTTTGATCTTACTCTTGAACAAAGAATTAAGAGAAGTCTTGAGCTTAAACCTCATGGGATGATTCCTAATTCTCATTTTGCTGCTGTTTCGGCAGAATGCCATTTATTATATAGAGATGGTCATTATTACGGAACTATTTCTTTGACTCAAGCTGTTGCTGAAGCCTTAGTAAAGTTTCTTTGTAATGTTAATGGATGGAGACCAGATAAAGAGTTTGAAGAGAATTTGCGAAAGCTAGAAAAGAGAAGAAAAATTACTGAAGACCTGAAAACACTTTTTGTAAATATTTGGAAAGAAAGGGATGACTATCACCACTTAAACCCCAAAATAGAGCAAGATAGGCAAAGATTAGAGAAATTAGCTAAGACAAAACTTTCTTTCTTAAATAAGGTAGAAGGGCAGCTTTTTGCTTATTCAATTAAAGACGGAAAGCATGTTCCTAAATATCCAAAATATTGGGATCAAAAAGATGGTAAAGTTCCTGTTTTTTTGAGATTTGACTAAAAATATGAGTGTATTTTATACTTCTAGTTCAATGCAAACATTTATAAACTCAAATCAATTATTGATTGGTATTATTTTAGGTTGGATACTAACGAGAATTATGGAAATGCTACATAAGCCTAGTATAAATTTTGAGTTAAAAAATGATACTGAATTTTATAGAAAGAACAGAAAATTTAAATTCATTAATATAGCTGTAAAAAACAAAAAGCAAAATATATTAAAAAAATTCTTTTTTGGCAACTCGAGTTTAAATAATGCAAGAGTGTGGTTGATCTTTCGTTCAAAGAAAGAGATATTGAGAGTGGACGGTAGGTGGGCTTCTACTAAAGAACCTGTAGATTATTCTTCTGGACAACCAGTAATTCCAGAAATTTTAATTCCATCAAGAGACACAGTGCCTCCTGGTGAGGAAGCAACGATTTCTATAGCTATAAAAGAGTATGGTGAAGATTTATTCTATATATTTAATAATGAGAGTTATTTGTATAACTGGAAAAATCCAGATTATGAGTTGAAGGACAGTAAATACTGGCTGAAAGTACGTCTATTAGCTGATGGCAATGAGTATATCGGGAACTTTTTATTATTCAACCCTTCAAAGAGTTTGAGGAATTTTAAATTGGTAAAAAAATGAATCAGTCAATAACCTTAATACCATCATCTCCTTACAACACTTTGTATTCTGATAAATTATTGATCACTCGCAACGAGCTTAATTTTATAAAAATTTTGAGGCAAAACAACCTTGAAGTGAATATAAGGTCGGATGATGGTGAAAAAGCCTATTATGTAGTCGAGAAGGGTTTTAAAGAGTTTATTGAGCATCCATTAAGATTATTTCTTATAAGTATTCCGTTAAGTGTTATTGTTAATATTGCATCAAATCACCTTGATGCTCGCATATTTTCAAATCTTGGGAAAAAAGCTGAACTTGTAATACAAAAACAAGAAAATGGCACCATAATTTCTTACTCACAAGAAGGTAAAGAATTATCTCAAGAGCAATTAGAAACTATTTTTAACAAATCAAAAGAGCTCTTCTTTGTTGAAAACTATAAAAATGTAAAACCGAGCTCACCCAATCCCGATGAATGCCCTCATCCGATTTATCTTGAACACACAAATAAGATCGTTGGGTGGGGAAACGCTTATCAAGGTAAACAGGGATTGATGTTAAAAAATGGATTGATTACGGATGATGAGACTCAAAAATTAATAGACGAAGGTGTTTTAAAGGGTTTGAGTATTACAGGTGTAGTTAAACAATCTGAGTGTTCGGTTTGCGAGAGTGAATATTTTGATTGCCCACATGTTAGTGGAGAAGTTTATAACGGGATTAAATGTATTAACAACATAATAGAGATTGAGTTAGTAAATATTAATCTGGTTAAGGAACCAGTCAACCCACATGCATTGCTTAATTTAATAACAAAACAGTAAGTTGAAAAGAGAACTATGATAACCGATAAAGATATCGAAATACTACTTGAAGCAAAAAACGAAACTCCGAATCTCGATTATAAAGAAATACTGATTTGGGACAAAGATCACAGAGATGAGAGGTTAGAAGTAATTAAAGATATTCTAGCAATGGCAAACACTCAAGATGGTGGAAAAATCATCTTTGGTGTTAAGGATGGTGATTTTGAGTTTGTCGGATTAAGTGATGAAGCATATGGGTTTTTTGATACAACTCCAGTGAATCAATTTTTACATAATTATGCTGACCCAGCTTTTACTTGTTCTGTGGTTAAGAAAGAGATTGGGAGTAAAAAAGTTGTTGTGATAGATGTTCCAGAATTTTCTGAGGTTCCTATTGTTTGTAAACAATCAGCCAACTCGAGCAGTAATACTGAAATTCTTAAAAAGGGAGCTGTTTATATCAGGACTAAAGACTGTAGCAGCGAACCAATTAGCACCGCAGATGAGATGCGGAGCATTTTAGCAATTGGCTTAACAAGAAAAAGCGATGAGCTTTTAGGTCTTATACAGAAGTTAATGACGGGTGAACCTCTCAAAGAAACCGTTGAAGTTCAACAACTTTATGAAGAAGAAATCTCAGTAGCCAGAGATTTCTTCGACTCAAATTTGACCAGTGATGTTGGCTTTTGGGAGCTTATAACCTACCCGACTACTTACAATCCCGATTTAATACAAAATCCAGTGGAGGCTGGAGACATTGTAGAACAATCCGTGGTTCGTCTTCGTGGATGGGATTTACCTCATGTAGATCGTCATGGAAATGTATCTAATTTCAACGAAGGAAAGCAATCTTTCACTGTCTCGGATAGAGTTCAGGCTCAAGAGGCTTGGAGGATGTACAAGAGTGGTTTGTTTGTGTGGAAAGATTATTTCAAAGAGGATTTAAGAGGTTTTGAACAAGAAGGAAAAAATGTACTGTTTTTTGTTAGCGCTATAAACTCGCTAACAGAAATTATGCTCTTTTTGAAAAGAATTTATACTGAAAAACTTGAAGTTGAAGCTATTCATGTAGAGCTTATGCTGAGTGGATGTAAGGGAAGGGTGTTGGGAGAAGGACATCCTGGCTTATTATTACATAGAGGTTATATAAGCAATGAGGAAAACATACATGTTAAAAGAGATATTAAAACCGTAGACTTAATGGCTTCTTTTGAAAGTGTTGCAAGAGAATTTATTAAAGAAATTTTTATGATTTTCAACTGGGATAATCCTGTTGAGAGTATGTTAGAGGGATGGCAGAAAAAATTATTAGAGCGTGGAGGATGAAAACTCCAAGGTGTTCTAACAAAAAACAGGTTGGGAGTCTCAATGGAACTAATAACAGAGTAAAGGTGATGACTTGTAGACATGGAGATAGCTTTTTGGAATGCATATATAGCACATATTCTCGATATAATTAAATAGTACTAACTTTAATCATTACAGTAGAAAAGTGCTATGAAAAAGAAAACAAAAACTTTAATACCTTACAGTAAGAAGTCCATAAAAGTGGGTCGTCCAACCAAGTATTCACTAAAAACAGTTAAAAAAGCGAAAAAATATCTGCAAAATTGTATAACAAATGATGAACTACCTACCCTTGAAAAATTAGCTCTCCTCTTGGGGGTATGTAGTAGGACTATGTTTGTGTGGCGAGATGAACATGACGAATTTTTGCAGACGGTGGAACATCTTCAAAACTTACAGATAGATATGTTAATTCAAAAAGGTTTAAACAACGAATATAGTGCAAGTATGGCTATATTTTTGCTGAAATCAATTCATAAGTTCAGGGAAGCAGATTCACACACGTATGCTATACAAAACAACTTTCACAATGTTACACCAGAGTTACTCGAAGAAGCTAATAGAATTTAAGGAAAAAATCTTTTTACAAGTTTTCAATAGGGAAAAATGTCTTTTACTTTTACCTCAAGAGCTCTAGAAAGTTTTTGAAGTAATCTTAAGCTGGGTTTTCTATTTCCAGACTCAATAAACTGAATATATTTAGGTGTCACTCTGACTTTATTGGCTAATTCTTCCTGAGTAAGTTTTTGACTTCTTCTTAGTTTTTTTATAGATTTTCCAAGCAGTTTATCCTTCTTTGTTATCATTCACTTAAATTAACAAATAGATGTATAGTTTATAACTAACTGATTGTTACTCTTTACTCAAGAAAAACCTATTGATTTTTGGTTAACTAGCAGTTACCATTGGCTTGAGGTTCAAATGAAGATAAAAATCGTACTTCTTTTATTTCTTGCCATATTTATTGGATTTTTTATTAAAGGATATTCGGATACATTTAATGATTATCGAGAAAATCCAGCTAAGCTAATTGAATCTAGGTGTATAAAAGAAGATAAAAATAACTGTGAAGAATTTGATGTGGAATGGGATAAATTTGGGCGTTCATCAAGGGAAATTTGTAAATGCTTAGAAACTCAGCTAATTGAAAAAAATATCTATTTTGAATCTATTAAAGAAGGTTTATACTCTTTAGGATTACCAATATTTTTTTCCATTCTTGTTTTAATTTTATACTTAGGAAGGAATTTATAGTTAATGAAAAATAAATTGTTAAATAAGTCTTCGGTAGTAATAACAAATTCATTTTGGATTTGGGTAGGTACAATTGTAAGTTTTTTATTATTGATGGCTTACTCAAAAGATAAATGGTCGAGCTTAGAAACCAGACTTTTTTTTACTAATATCGGTTTAGGTATTGTTGCTTTTATCGTAATGTCAGTTTTTGTTCTTTTAAGAGATAGGGGTTTAAAAAAGCGTAAAAGAAATAAACCTAATAAGTTATTTTCTGTTGAGAAAAATCTCAACGGATTGTTTATAGCATTAATAATGATTTTATTAGTGCCGATTATTTCTTTTGCAGGGCCAATTTTAGAAGAGCAAAAAAGTAATGGCGAAAAACAAAAAACAGGGGAATCAAACTCAAAAGTAATTTCCTCACCTTCTACTGTTAATCAAGTTAAAAACGAAACAAATCAGGTAATAGTTTCCGTTGATTGTATAGGGCCAGATGGTAAGCAGTTTAAGACTTCAGAATCTGAATGTAGAGAGCTTAATGAGACTTGGGGTAAAGAGTTGGATTATATGGTTAATTGCAATGTTAATAGTAATTGTGGAGGTGGAACTACTTATATTAAAAAAAGTGAATGTGATAATTCAACTTGTTGCAAAATAGGGGATAAATGGATTTTTTATAAAGATAAGAATAAATGCAATAAAGATCAAAAGAGTAATCAGCCAAGCTATAACTATCCTACTTATACATATCCAACAACTAATGATACCAATATAAATCAACCCGTAAATAATAGTGACTATAATCGAGATCAACAGTCTATCTGTAAAGGAGATGCCAGACGTAATTATCAAACACAAGAAGCTCAGTTAAGGACTTATTATCGTGCTCGAGGTGGTGGACTTAGTGGTGCTTATGAGAATGCAGTTAATCAACTTTATAGCGATCTTCAAAGAGCAATTTCGAATTGTAAAAGACAGTATCCATATTGATAATAAAGAGTGAAAGAGAATATTGAGTGGTTTTTATTGCATATTCGGGTTTCTTTGGTCTTGACAAGACATCCTGTAATCTTCATTTTGTTGTATTTACCTCAAGAAAAACTGCTTTGCATATATTGATATGATCCACTGTAAAATTAGATAGAGCTAAAAAGGTGACTAATTTACTTTTTTACCCTAAAACGTCGAAAGGGCTCCACTGTTCGGAGTGATTGGACGACAATAAATAAAACCAAGTAAAGTGAACAGCGACCGAGCAATCGACCGACATACCTTTCTTAATAAATTCACACTTAAGAGACCTCAGGCGAATCGCCTAGGATAAAAATAACAGGGTTGAGGGAGAAGCGAGGGAGGCAAATATATATGAGGGAAAAACAAAACGATAAGCGACAAAGCGACCAAAGAAGCACCAAACAGATACGTATTGATGGTGGCCTGCACTATGAGGCTAAAATGGAGGCTCATAAACGCTCTATGACCCTTAGAGACTTAATGGAAGAGGGTTTAGCAATAGTTTTAGGTGAAGGATACAACATTAATGGATAAACGCATTAAAAACGCCATTTTAGTAGATTATTTAGAAGAATACTCAATTGAAGTTGGTTTAAAAGAAGTAACCATTAAAGGGAAAAGAGGGACATTATTAAGATTCCTCAAATGGTTGAAAAACAAAACATTCAACTCAAACAATTGTAGAAAGTGGGCAAGAGAGCTAAATAAAGCAGGTTGGAAACCAAATTCTATCAAACATGAAATTAGAGTATTAAGAGCTACAATTAAATTTCTCCACGATAGGGGATATATTAAAGAAAATTTTGCTTCACAAATTCCTTATCCTAAGGTGCCAAAAAAACAATTAGATATCGTTCCTATAGAAACAGCTGAAAAAATTATTATCACTGGCACCGCTCCTGGACCAGGAGATAATTCCATAAAAAGAGAAAGAAAAAAAGAATATAGAATAGCTTTAAGATTTTTTGCAAGAACAGGGTTAAGAAGCCGTGAGTTAATCGATCTTGAAGGAAAACATTTAAACATTGAGGAAGAGATTTTTTATGTTAGAGGAAAAAGTGGAAACACTGAAGTTTTACCAATGCCAAAAGACTTTGTAAAAGAATTATCTAGGAGAGTGAATAATGATAGAGTTTTTAAAGTAACAAGGGAAACATTAAATAGGTGCCTTAAAAGAGGATGTGAAACTCTCAATATTAAAACCAAAATAAGAACTCACACATTACGACACATTTTCTGCACTACTCTATTAAAAAATGGTGTACCGATGCAAGAAGTAAGCAGACTCATGAGGCACTCATCTATAAGCATTACAGATAGCGTTTACAGTCATTATGTAATAGATGATTTGAGATTATCTTTAAATAGTAGGCATCCTTTAATTAGAGAAGGACTGACTCCTAGCGAATTTTTTAAAACAATTCAAGAAGTTGTTAAAGCTACTGGGATTTTTGAAGATAATAGATTTGGAACAAATATAAATATTGATCAAGCTAATCTGGCAATTTCTATTCAAACTCTTTAACATTCCAAAACCTGCGGGAGGATTAAAATTTAACCCTCCCCTGGCTTGATCAGCTTATTTTAACTCTTCGTTAATCTCTTTTAAGGCTTTATAAACCTCTTTCAGTATAGTATCAACTGGAGCTGCGCTATTACCGCTTCTAGCATAAGCTTTAGCAATTTTGACTGCCTGTTCAAGCAGAGAAAAATCTGTATGTGCCATTTACCCTCACCTCCCTTTAAGGGACTAATTACTAAAAAACCTCCTATTTTGGAGGCAATTCATTATTGATTTATCACTATGTCTAGTCAACTACCAACTTTTATAGCAAACCACATCATTACCAAATCAACGTCGCACAATATAAATTAGAAGACACTAGTTAACAGAGGTAGGGGAATTTGTCAGCTCAATTTTACACTATAGGCTAACCGCCACTAACTCAAGAAAGTAATCCTATAATCATAGACCTCCCGTTACTTGAAAATAATTTAAGTATAATAAAGATATGAAGGGATTTGATTTTATTGCTACAGGAAATAGGTGGAAAAAATATGGTGTTAATTATCTAAAAGAAGCAAGCGAAATATATAGCAAATTAAATAACAACGTCAGAATTATAGGAACTTTTTTAATTGGCTTTAACATTACTTGGATTCAACTTTTCCAACAATCTCTTGGCCCATTACCTAAAACTTTTATTTTTGTATCAATATTGTCGTTATTTTTATCTATATTTTTTAGCTTATATACAGATAGAGAAAGTATTAAGTTTCTGAATATAGTAGGAAGACACTACGAAAACAAATCAGACAAATTACTAAAGTATATTGTCCAAAGTCAAAAGTCTTCTGGGCTATCTTATCCCGAACATTTATGGAAAAAGGATGATAAAAAGGTTAAGTCCGAATTTAATCCTTGGCAGGGCAAGATTTCTCTCTTTCTATTCGTGATAGGTTTTATCTCTTCCTTTGTAGTTGGAATTGTTCTACTACTAGGATTAAAGTAAATCATGCAGTGCTAACTTTTATTAAAATACTTTTACTGTTATTTTTAATTTCAACTTCAAATCTTTTGTCGTTTTTTATACCAGTTGAATCTATTGCGTTCTGTATAGATTTAAAAACGCTTTTTTTATCCAAACCCTCTAGTATTAAGGGGTGCCTGCTATTAAGTGCTAGTTTTAAGTCCTCAATTTGATAATGACTATAAACACTGTCAGTTAAAGCCACACTAGCATGCCTCATTAGTCTGCTAACTATCTGAATCGGCACTCCTCGCTTTAATAGGGAAGTGCAGAAAATATGCCGCAAAGTATGTGTTCTTACTTTAGTTAATATACCAAGCCTTTTACCGCCTCTCTTAAGACTATAGTTAAGAGTCTTTGCCGTTACTTCAAATAATTGAAGCTTATCTTTCCGCTTCTTTAACTCACCAAGCATATCTCTAGGTATCGGTAACACATCAATGTTCCCGCTTTTACTCCTCACAAAGAAAGTTTCTTCCTCTAAGTTAATGTCTTTACCTTTCAAATCTCTCAGTTCACGGTTTCTTAGTCCTGTTCTTAACACAAACCTTAATGCTGTTCTATATTCTTTCTTCCTTTTCTTGTTTATCCAGTTGTCACCAGACCCTGGTTCAGTTCCAGCTATGATAATTTTCTCCGCCAATTCAGCAGGCACAATCTCTAACGGCTTTTTGTGAACTTTGGGGTAGGGGATTTGTGAAGAAAAATTTTCCTTTATAAATCCACGGCTAAATAAAAACCTAACTGTAGCTCTAAGTATCCTCACTTCATGCTTAATTGACACTGGCTTCCAACCTTTATCACTTAAATGCTTTAACCACTCACAACAACTCTTTGCATTAAATGACTTACTCCCCAACCACTTAACAAACCTTTTAAGCGTATCTCGCTTCCCCCGCACAGTTTCTCTGCGGAGGCCACATATTGCTGAATGCTCCTCCACATAATCCTTGAATATCGCTCTTTCTATCTGTTCTTTCACTAAAAAAGCTCCCTTCATTGAGAGCTTTTGAGCGGGAGAAGGGACTCGAACCCTCGGCCTTCTCGTTGGCAACGAGACGCTCTACCAGCTGAGCTACTCCCGCAGGGTGGCAAGACTCGGAATCGAACCGAGATCTGACGTTTTTCAGACGCCCGCCGTGACCAACTTGGCTATCTTGCCTTTTTGTGGACCCGCCAGGTTTCGAACCTGGGACCTTTCGGATGTAAACCGAACGCTCTAACCAACTGAGCTACGAGTCCATCATTTTAACATGATTTTGTGCCGAGAACAGGACTTGAACCTGCACGGGATTGCTCCCACTACGTCCTCAACGTAGCCTGTCTACCAGTTCCAGCATCTCGGCTTGATCTGTCCAGGTGCCACGAGTGAGACTCGAACTCACACGCCCCGAAGGACACACGCTTCTGAAGCGTGCCTGTCTACCAGTTCCAGCACCGTGGCCTAAGCATATTTTAACACATTTAGCTTGACACTCTTATAGCTTTATGTCAGATTGAGAATATCAATTATGAAAAAGATTTTGGTCATTCTCGCCTGGCTTGGCATTACCAGTTTAACCCTGTTTCTCACCCTCTCCTTCTATTTAAACATTGCCGGCCTAACCAATCCCTCCTTTCGACCTAAAATCAGTGGCGCTGTTAATGACGCCATCGCTTCCAACGCTGTCTTACCTGAAGTTTTAGGCGCCTTTACCTACTCTGTCACCGCCAGTGATGCTATTCCTGAAATCGTCAAAAGTTACCTAGAAAAGTATAACTCACCCTTATTGCCATACTCTGACTATCTCGTCAAAACCGCCAGGCAATATGATCTCGATCCCAGGCTATTAGTCGCCATTGCCCAGCAAGAATCTAACCTCTGTAAAAAAATCCCTGATAATTCCCATAACTGCTGGGGCTGGGGGATCCACAGCCGGGGAACTCTTAAATATCCCTCTTATAAAGAAGCTATTGATGCTGTCTCTAAGGGTTTATCCGAAAACTACTTTGATCAAGGCCTGAACACCCCAGAAGAAATCATGGGCATCTATACTCCTCTCAGTAAAGGCTCCTGGGCTGGAGGCGTTCAGCAGTTTCTTGACGACATGGATTAATCCCCTAATAGAAGAATATAAGG
>Ga0209976_10001215_pt1 | contig 15403 bp, 14 predicted proteins | sample SumtaG_FD_182806 | JGI IMG/M metagenome (GOLD analysis project Ga0209976, IMG submission 182806) | Deep subsurface microbial communities from Indian Ocean to uncover new lineages of life (NeLLi) - Sumatra_00157 metaG (SPAdes) (version 2) | ecosystem: Environmental > Aquatic > Marine > Oceanic >...
TCCGACGTTTAAGGATTTCCAGCGCGCTCTGATAAAATTCATTGTGAAACATAAAACATCTTCACCAGAAATTAAGACTCGTTGCAGTTATGCCAAATTATTTTGTACGCCATAAATAGTTCATCGTAATAATATTGAATTAAACTATATTTATCATTTCCATAAACTTACTTTACTTTAAGGAAGTTTTGATTTATATTCAAAGAATCATTAAGTTTACTAAAGTAATTAAAAATTACAAAGAAACTAATGTAAGTATAAGAAGGAAAAATAAATGCATTACAGAAAAATTGGAAAATACGGTTTAAAAATCAGCGAAATTTCAATAGGATCTTGGCTTACTTATGGCGAATCTATTGAAAATAAAATTGCATTTGATTGTATTGATACAGCAATAGAACACGGCGTTAATTTCATTGATTCAGCTGAAGGTTACGCTAATGGTGGAGCAGAATCATTAATTGGAGATTATCTTTCTCAAGAAGTTATATCTCGAGATGATTTAGTCATTTCTTCTAAAACTTTTTGGCCGATGGGTGAAAATATAAACCGCTGGGGGTTATCTCGAAAGAATATTATAACAGCAGTTGAAGGAACATTAAAACGTTTGAAAACTGACCATTTAGATCTTTATTTCATGCATGATTTGATCTCACAACACCTCTAGAAGAAACTATTTTAACAATTGATGGTTTGATAGAAGCAGGAAAGATAAGATATTGGGGAACATCGTCTTGGTCAGCAGCTCAAATTGAAAGAGCTAATGCCATGGCAAAAGAATTAAATGCCCACCCACCTATTGTGGAACAACCACTATATAATATGTTTAGAAGACATATAGAATTAGAAATAATGGAAGTAGCTAAAGGAAATGGGATGGGATTAACAGCTTATTCACCTCTCGCTCAGGGAATTTTAACAGGGAAATATAATAATGGAATTCCTAAAGATAGTCGTGCGGCCCATGAAGAAAACTTAAAAAACGATTTAATTGAAGAAAATATAGAAAAAGTAAGAAAATTAGCAAAAGTTGCAGAAAGAATAGAAATTTCAGTTGGTAATTTAGCATTAGCATGGATTCTAAGAAAACCTGAAATTTCATGTGCTATAATTGGAGCTTCAAAACCTCATCATATAACCGAAAACGTTAAAGCATCAGATATCAAATTAACTAATGATGATTTGGCTGAAATTAATAATATTTTAGACAATGAACCAAGTTGGCCACCAACATATGAACCATTTTTATTTTATGAGGATAAAATGCACTAAAATTTCTAATTCATTTAAGCAAAATTAACTTTTCTTTTTTAAAAATTATATTATTTATTTGAGATTTTAAAATATTAAAACCAAATTTCTTTTTTTTAAGATATTAATTATTATTAAAAGGTGTTTAAAATAAACTTACTTAAAAACTTATCAAAAGGCAATTTGGGTAATTTTAAATGGTATAATAAACCAGATAGATGGAATTTTCTTCCTGAAGGGGGATTAGAAATTTTTGCCTCCAATAAGACGGACTTTTTTCAAGATCCTACTAATAATTTTGGAGTAGCAACTGCTCCTTTATTCTATTTAGATATAAATGGTGATTTTATAGCAAAAGCGAAACTCAAACCTAATTTTAATTGTATTTATGATGGAGGAGGAATAATGGTTTATGAAAATGAAAAATCTTGGATAAAACTCTGCTACGAAAATACAGATCTAGGCTGTCCTGCAATTGTAAGTGTTGTTACTAATGAAGTTTCAGATGACGCAAATGGTGTTGAAATTAATCTTGAACAACTTCATCTACAAATAGTTAGGAAAGGCGAATGTTTTTGTCTTTTTTATTCCAAAGATGGAGATAATTGGCGCATGGTACGGTACTTTAAAATCAAAATGCCTAAAACAGTTAGGGTTGGTTTGGAAGCCCAATCTCCTTTAGGAGAAGGAACAACTATAATATTTAATAGTTTCATAATTGAAGAAAAAACTGTTAATAATCTACGGAAGGGCAAATAATAAAAATGAGCTATTACGCAAGATAAATAGTTAATATCATCAAAATTGCACCTGAAGCATTTAAAAGAATAACTACCACGTCGCCTTTAGAAAGTAATCTCACTGATTTACTTCTTTCCTTGTAATAGCCTTTGCCATCAGTTATGAGCTGTATTTGTCCTGCCGGATGTTTATATCAGTTGGTTCTACAACCCGGCTCGAATACTACATTATCTATCGCATAAATCCCAGTTTCATCCTGCGGAACCAGGATATTCACCCATGCAGTTCCAGTGAAGTAATCAGCAGATACTTTTTCACCTTTCGGGAAAATTGCATTTTGATTTTCTATAGTATTCATAATATCTCTCTTTACTTTTTATAATCCTGTTGTTTTTTCAAATTCTTCTGGATAGCGGTCGCCCATTATTTTGATTTTATCAAGTGCGGAATTAATGCTCTGTAATTCTTCTGGTATCAGTTTAATGTTAACAGATCCCAGATTCTCCTCAAGTCGCTTCAATTTCGTTGTGCCGGGGATAGGAACAATCCATGGTTTTTGAGCAAGCAACCATGATAGCGCGATTTGGGCAGGTGTTAAATCCTTATCTGCAGCAACCTTTTTTATTAAATCCACCAGAATTTGATTTGCATCGAGATTCTCAGGAGTAAAACGAGGGACAATGTTACGGAAGTCGGATTTTTCGAATTTAGAATTTTTATTGAACCGTCCAGTAAGGAATCCCTTACCCAAAGGGCTATAAGGAACGAATCCGATTCCAAGCTCTTCAAGAGTTGGTAGCAATTCTTCTTCAGGACGTCTCCACCACATTGAGTATTCGCTCTGAACTGCTGTCAATGGCAATACTTTGTGTGCGCGACGGATAGTCTGTACCCCCGCTTCAGAAAGCCCCCAATGCTTAACTTTGCCTTCTTTCATTAAATCTTTTACTGTTTCAGCCACTTCTTCAATAGGTACATTAGGATCAACACGATGTTGGTAGTATAAGTCAATAACATCTGTCTTAAGACGTTTAAGCGAACCTTCTATAGAAGCTCTTATGACTTCAGAACGGCTATTTTGAACGTGTTTCCCATCAACTATTTTTATACCAAATTTAGTTGCAATAACTACTTTATCTCTGTATGGAGCAAGTGCTTCGCCGACTAATTCTTCATTTGCAAATGGACCATAAACTTCAGCAGTATCAAAGAAAGTAACACCACGGTCAATGGCCGAATGAATCAAAGAAATCATTTCTTTCCAATCACCAGCAGATCCATAACGGTGACTCATTCCCATACAACCTAATCCGATTGCAGATACTTCAAGATCACTATTCCCTAATTTTCTTTTTTCCATTTTACATCTCTTTTTTTTTTAATTTTGTTTTCCTTTATTGTTAAATTATAAAAAATTTCAATTTAAATTTAGCTCTTATTTTCTTACTATAATGGTTTCAATACCTTCCTAGCATCTTTAAGCAGTTCGGTGATTTTTATTCTCTGTGGACATACTGTTTCACATTCCTTACAATCGTTACAATCGTCTGCCTTACCATACCGAGCACCTACTGCGTCATATAAAATATTTTGCCATCCACTTGCGGTGAACATCTTACGGTTATTATATAAACCAATATAAGTTGGAACAGCTAGATTTTTAGGACAAACTTTTTGACATACTCCACAATAGGTACATTTGTTTGGAGCTTTTCTGTTAAGAATATTTTGTGCTTTTTCAATCAATATTTGTTCTTCATCATTAAGCGGAGTGAGCCGATCAAATGTATTCATATTATCCATTAATTGCTCAATGGTGCTCATTCCAGATAAAGTCATGAAGACATTATCCAAAGAAGCAACCCAACGCAATGCCCATGCTGCAGCACTTATTTTTGGGTTATATTTCTTAAACATCGCTTCAATTTCTTCTGGAACATTAGCTAATACTCCACCTTTCAAAGGTTCCATAACAATAACTTGCTTATTATGCTCCAAAACGGTTTCATAGCATTTTCTAATTTCAATACCATCATTTATCCAATCAATATAGTTTACAATTAATTGAACATATTCCATCTCAGGATGATTGGAGAGAATATAATCCAAAGTTTCAGCCGTATCATGGAACGAAAAACCTATATGTTTAACTTTTCCTACTTCTTTCATCTTTTTTAAAAATTCAAACCCTCCAAATTTCTCACTTGAATCCACCGTAGTAGAACTTAATGCATGAAGCCAATAATAATCAAAATACTCCAATCCACAACGACCCAACTGTTCACTAAAATATTTCTGATAATCCTCATATTTCTGAATCAACCAAACCGGCATTTTATCTGTAACTGTATATGCACTTCGCGGATAACGTTTTACTAAGGCTTCTCTTACGGCAATTTCACTCTTGCCTTGATGGTAGACATAACTTGTATCAAAAAATGTATACCCCTTATCTAAATAAGCATCCACCATTTTTTTAAAAATATCGATATTTACACTACCATAATCGTTCCCAATCAATGGTAGTCTCAATGTTCCAAAACCTAATTTTTTTTGTACCATCTTATTTTCACCTTTTCTTGATTCACTCCACACTCAATCCATTCAAGATTGCCTTTTATTAACTCGTCAAGCACAACCGAATAAATTCCATTTCTTTTGATGCTTCCGCCTCCATACACTAATAAGACTTTATTACCCCCATTTTCTCTGATTGCAGAAGCTAGGTTTTTAATTTGATCTTTTCCAAAATAAACTTTTTCCTAACTTTCTGTATTTCATTTTTTATATCCTTACTATTTACGTAAGTATATTATATTAAATAAAAATCAAGGAATTTTATAATTTATATTTTTAGTATAAAACAGTTATTTTTTATAAAAACTAAATATTCTTAATCGTGTTTTTTCTAAATACAGCTTTTTTTATTATATCATTTCAAGTTTATACAGCCACTTTGATACCTTATTCAGCGCATTTTTTACGTTTCTACCTCGAACTTCAAAACCGTCAAGAATAGTTGACATTAGGCAAAGTGTCTTGATGTTTTCAACGCTTCTTCCCAAATAGCTTCCTTTGTAAGTGCAAAATGGTATAATTGTTTTTTCAGAAAAATCATATTCCGACAAAAACGTTACAACCGGCATGCGTAAACAAAAAACATATATAATAGACGAACTTAAACAAAAATTAGATAACTACAATCGTTCTAACTAATTAGCCTTGCTAATTATTCCTTTTTTCCTCAAATTTTAGTATCTATTGTATTTAAAATATCTTACTTATCATATTTCTAAGTTATTTTGAAAAGTTACAGTTTTCTAGTGATTTCTTTCTATGAGAGAATTGTAATCGAACTCTGTCCCTTCTTTTTTCAGATTCTAAATCGATCTTTTGTTTCTTCCCGAAGTTCTATGAAAACAATAAATTAAAATATTCTGAACTAATGTTAGATGGATTACATTTAAATCCTTTAGGAAATGCTATCATGGGTATTATCGCTTGTCGCTACTTCTCCCCTCCAGATCCCGTTTTTATGGATAGATCTTTTGGTAAAAAAGTACGAGAGTATTTAGTTCTTATTAAAAAAAATATAGGATTACCTCCAAAAACAAAGCAACTTAAAATCTAATATTATTAATTGATGTATTCGATTTTACATTTAAGCCGAATATCTCTTGAGGAACTACCAATTAAAATATTGAATTCTCCTTCTTCTGTTTTCCAACTTCTACTATTCTCATCAAAGAACGAAAGATCTCTTTTTCCGATGGTAAACATGACATTAGATTTTTCACCAGGTTTAAGTTTGATTTTTTTGAACCCTTTTAATTCTTTGATAGGTCTTTCTATACTAGATACAATATCTTGAATATATAATTGCACTACTTCTGCACCAGAACAATCACCAGAGTTAATTATATCAACTGTAATAGTAACTAATTCATCACCAGATATTTTTTCTTTATCCAGTCTTAAATTCTCATAAACAAAAGTAGTGTAGGATAATCCGTAACCAAAAGGAAAGAGGGATTCAATATTTTTAGAATCAAAATAACGATAACCTACAAAAATCCCCTCCTCATAGTATACGTTCTCATCTCCAGGATACGTTCGCTTAGACGCATGAGCTGGGGAATCAGAGAGATATTTTGGAAATGTTATAGGAAGTTTACCTGATGGATTAACTTCCCCAAAGATCAAGGCGGAAAGTGCATTTCCTGCTTCCATGCCGCCATACCACGCGTACATCACTACGGGAACCTTTTCCATCCACTCGATCATAGACACTGGACTTCCTGCAACTATAATTACTACTGTATTCGAGTTTTCATCAACGGTTTTTTCAATAAGATCAATCTGTTCTTGAGGTAGATTAAATGTGTTCTTGTCAAATCCTTCAGCATCCATTCCCTTTATATGCTTGAGTCCAGCAAAAATAAGAGCTACATCCGCATTAGCTGGAGTATCAGTTATCTCGATTTTCCCTTCGCATTTTGTTTGTAATCCTTTAAGGGGTGTAATCTCATAAGGGGGAAAATTAGTAGAACTCCCACCTCCTAAATACGTTTGTAAATTCGCATTTGGTCCTATAACCGCAATTTTACTCAATTTCTCCATATTTAGAGGAAGAAGATTTCCTTCATTCTTTAATAACACTAGCCCTTCTTCAGCAATTTCGCGAGCCAAGTTTTGATGTTCTTTAGTATTTCTACTCCCTTGAGGTAAAGTACTCTCGTCATCAAATAAACCAGTCAAAAACATCACTCTCAACAAACGTTTGATATTGTCATTAAGTATTTCTTCGGTGAATTTGCCTTTATCAAAAGCATTTTTCATTTTGGTGGGGAGATATTTCTGTTGCATTGGCATTTCTAGTGATAAACCAGCATTAATACAACTTTCTGTGCTAGATGTAAGATTTGTAGCGTTCCAATCTGAAACGACAAAGCCTATAAATCCCCAATTTTTCATCAATACTTCCCTTAGTAGATGGTGGTGTTCAGAACCATATATTCCGTTTATTTTATTATAACTACTCATGAATGACCAGGCATTTGCTTCTTGAACAGCTGCTTTAAATGCAGGAAAATATATTTCTTGTAGAGCTCTTTCGCTAACTTCAGAATTAATAGTAAATCGGTTGATTTCCTGATTATTGCAGATAAAGTGTTTTACACATGCCGCAATTCTTTGACTTTGAATGCCTTTTACAACTGGGATAACAAGTTTTTTATTCAAATATGGATCTTCTGTTTGATATTCAAACGTTCGACCACACATAGGTGTTCTATGAATGTTAATTCCAGGGGCGAGCAACATCTGAGCTCCAACATCCCTTACTTCTTGTGCTATAGCAATTCCAAAATTTTCTGATAACTTAGGATTCCAAGTAGAAGCTCTACAAATAGCTGAAGGAAAATAGGTAGATTGTGTCTTACCTTGATTATCTACTCGAACACCATGAGGGCCATCATGCATTGCAAATGATTTTATCCCTAACCTTCTTATTGGTTTGGTATACCACATTTGCCTTCCTGCACTGAGTTTGAACTTTTCTTTTAAAGTTAACCGACTCAACAGATCCTTTACTCTTTCTTCAACACTGAAATTACTATTCATATAAGGAAGGTTTAATAATTCCTCTTTAGAAAATTCTTCATTCATTTATGCAATCCTCTTTTATTTTAATTTCATACAAATTAATTCGTTACTTTTTATTAATAATATCTTTTAAAATGAGGTCTTTAGTTTTACCAATTAGAATGTTTGTATCTTCTCCTCGTTTTTTAACTTCTTCATAAGGAACTTTTAACATTTATTTTATTTAATATCTATGATGAGTAGTTTAAATAAATTTTTCCGTTTAACGGAAGATCAAGTTTAACATGCCAGTAAAGTTTTATCGCGGGCTTTTTATGATAATCCAGGCTTTGTTTACCTCATTCCAGATGATTCTGAAAGAAAAGAAAAATTGAAGTATATCTTTGAATATATAATTCGTTATGATGTTTTATATGGAGAAGTATATCCACCATCTTCTGATCTTGAAGGAATTACTGGATGGATTCCTTCTGAATATGCACATAAAACATATGAGAGGCAAATTCGGAGTGGCGGAAGGAAAGTTGTTGCTAAACTTGGCATGGAATTTTATAAAAGATCGAAGAATCTTGAAGAATTAATCAATTGATTTTAACACTAATAAAAATTTCCTTAATCTTTGGAGGAGGTGGTGGAATAAAATTTCCTTCAATTTGTTTATCATTTACATATATTATAGATTTATTACCTTTACCAACCCGTTCTACAGAAATATGATACTTCACACCTCGAAAAATTCGAGTAGCTTGAAAACCCGGCCAATTTTTAGGAATTATTGGTGAGATATATAATCCCTTGTACGTAGGACGGATACCAAGAATCCAAGAGGTTATAGCAATAAAACTCCAAGCGGCTGTACCTGTTAACCAAGAGTTTTTAGCTTCTCCATAAGTTGAAGCATCTTTTCCAGCGATCATTTGAGCGTAAATGTATGGTTCACAGCGGTGAACTTCGCTAATAGTTTCTCGTGCTGATGGATTGATACGAGTATAATAATCGTGAGCCTGATCACCATGTCCAACCATCGCTTCAGCGATCATAATCCATGGATTACTATGACAAAATATAGAACCATTTTCTTTGTATCCTGGCGGATAAGATGAGATTTCACCTAAATGTATGTAGTATTGAGAATATGGTGGTTGACAAAGCATAATACCATGAGGGGTAGCTAATTTACTTTTTACAGAATTGAGCGCTTTTTCTGCAAAGCCTTCTTCTATACCAACTCCTGCCATAATACAATATCCTTGTGATTCAATGAATATTTGACCTTCTTCACATTCATGAGATCCAATTTTATTTCCAAAATTATCATAAGCTCGAACAAACCATTCTCCGTCCCAGCCATATTTCAAGATTGCGGAATTCATATTTTCTGCCCATTCGAGATATAATTTAGTCTCGTCCAATGAATTTTTTTGCTTAAGGATTTTAATAAATTCTTTTAGGGCAGCAATAAATAATCCTGCGATAAAGACAGATTCTGCAACTTTACCCTCCTTATTTTTTGTGGTTTGAAAAGATTGATCAGGATTATCTGAAAAGCAATTTAGATTCAAGCAATCATTCCAATCCGCACGACCAATTAGAGGTAAATCATGTGGTCCTAATCTATCATGTATATATTGTAAACTACACTGCAAATGATTGAAAAGAGGTTGTTCAGTTCCAGGTTCATTATTGAATTGTACTAGCTCGTCTAAAATGCTCAAATCTCCTGTTTCTTTTAAATAAGCAGAAACACTTAAAACTAACCAAAGTGGATCATCATTAAATTCACTACCTATATCATGATTACCTTTTTTGGTTAGTGGTTGGTATTGATGATAAGCACCGCCTGTTATAAGCTGTGTAGCGGCTAAATCTAAAATACGTTTTTTAGCTTCTGTTGGAACCATATGCATAAAACCTAACAAATCTTGATTTGAATCCCGAAAACCTATTCCTCTACTAATTCCAGATTCAAAAAATGAAGCAGATCTTGATAATTTGAATGTTATCATATTTTGATATGGATTCCAAATATTTACCATTCTGTTAGTATGAATATCAGGTGTATTTACATGAAATATATTTAATAGATTGTTCCAATAATTATTTAGAGATGCAAAAGCCTTTTCTACATTTATTGGATTTAAATATTTTGAAATTACTTCTTTAACAGTTTTCTTATTAATTTTCTGTGTTCCAATAGGATCAAATCTATTGTCAATATTGTTTTCGTGGTAGCCAAGAATAAAAATAATCTGTTTTGATTCATTAGGATTTAGAATAAGATTAATATGATGAGACCCTATAGGTGACCAGCCAAAGGCATAAGAATTTGAGGATTGTCCACTTTCTACTACAATTGGGTTTTCCCAACCCCTATATGACCCTAAAAAGTTTTCTCGTTGTGTATCAAAACCTTCAAGAGATTCTGAACAAGCAAAAAAAGCAAAATGATTTCTTCTCTCACGATATTCTGTTTTATGATAAATAACTCCATCTTCAATCTCAATTTCACCAGTATTAAAATTTCTTTGAAAATTTGTAGAATCATCAATAGCATTCCATAAACAAAACTCAATACAAGAGAAGATTGATAAATCAACAGGATTTTTACGGTGATTTTTAATTGAAAGCTGCCAAATTTCTAAATTATCCCCTAAAGGTACTATATAACGAATTTTAGCTTCAATCTTTTTATAAAAAGAACTAATTATAGTATATCCTAAACCATGTCTGCACTTGTATTGTTCTAATTTACTTCGAGTTGGTTGCCAAGTTGGAGACCAAAATTCTTTTTTTTTATTTTCTCGAATATATAAATAGCGTCCACCAAAATCAGTAGGAACATTATTATAACGATATCGAGTTAATCTTCGTAATCGAGCATCCTTATAAAAAGAATATCCCCCAGCAGTGTTGGAGATGATACCAAAATATGACTCGCACCCTAAGTAATTAATCCATGGAAGAGGAGTATCTGGTCTTGTAATAACATATTCCTTGTTTTCATCATCAAAATATCCATATTTCAAAATATTCACCTAAATAAAGTTTAACTTAGAAAAAATGAGAGAATTTTATTGTTTTAATTGAACTCTTTTAATAGAATTTTAAATTTACATTTGAGTCCTCAGTCCCATTTAATCTAATTCCCATTTCCGATAAATGCTTGGGCAACAAGCTAATAGATTTTTAGTGTATGGATGATCAGGATTGAGAAAAACCTCTTCCGTTAGACCTTGCTCTACGATACTCCCTTCTTTCATAATTAGTACCCGTTCTGATATGTATTGCGCTTGTCCTATATCATGTGAAATAAATATTATTGATATACCTTCCGTATTAGTTGTTCCTTCTTTTAATTCTTTGAAAAGGTTTAAAATATCTGCCCGGGAGCTCGAATCAATCATACTTGTTGGTTCATCTGCGATTATTAATTTAGGTTTAAATAGTAACGCTCTTGCAATTAAAACACGCTGTAATTGACCTCCCGAAATTTGGTGTGGAAATCTTCCTAAAATATCGTCTGTATTAAGCCCTACAATACTTAACGCAGATTCAAGAGCTTTTCTTTTATTGGTAATACCCTTTAGACTATATCTAAACACTTGATTTAACATATGATCAATTCTATAAAAATAATTAAAAGAACTATAAGGGTCTTGAAAGATCCCTTGAACATTTAAATAATAATCTTTCGTTGGGATATCATGGATTTCTTTCCCTTCATAAAATATTTCTCCTTCAGTTGGTTGAATAAATCTTAAAATTAAATTAGCAATGGTTGTTTTTCCACTTCCACTTTCACCAACAAGAGAAAGGATCTCTCCAGAATATAACTTAAATGAAGCATTTTTAACTGCTATTGTCTCTTTGGCTCTTATAAGACCAGAGGTATATGTTTTTGTAAGATTTTGAATTTTTAGTATTTCCTTCTTCATTATTAATCACCAACCTCCTCATATAACCAGCATGCTACTGGAATACTCTCTGTTCTTGAAATGAAAAATGGGGGATAATTTTCCTTGCATTTTTCTAATCTACTTGAACAGCGTGGATAAAATCTACAACCTTTAGGAGGACTCTTCAAATCTGGAGGGATTCCTGGAATTCCCTCTAATTTTGTCTCAGCAGACCCATCAGGGTTAAAACATGCTATTGAACACATCAACATTTTAGTATATGGATGTTGAGGATTATTAATGATATCATCCATACTTGCTTTTTCAACAATTCTTCCCGCATACATTATCACACATGTATTGCATATTTGTGCTAAGACGGGAATATCATGAGATATAAATAATATCGTCTCAACGATTCCTATTTTCTTTAGATGTGTAAATGTTTCTATTAAAAGTTGTTGAGTAGTAACATCTAATGCACTTGTCGGTTCGTCTAAAATTAAGATAAGGGGATTCCATAGAGTAGATATGCCTATAACGACACGTTGTTTCATTCCTCCACTAAGTTCATGTGGATATTTATCCATAACTGATTTTTCTAAACCTAATTTTTTAAAGTGTTCGGCTACTTGGTTTAAAACTTTTTCTTTATTTTTAGGTTTTGTTCCTACGCGTTCCCTCATTGCATCTAATATAAAATTTCTAATCTTTTTAACTGGATTTAATGAATTCTGGGAAGCTTGAGGTACATATCCCATCACTTTACAGAGAATTTCTTTTCTTATAACCTCTTCATCTACTCCATACATTGAAAGATCATTAACATAAACTTGTCCTCCCTCATGTTGCAATAACTTTATCGGTCTTCCTGTTATTAATTCTGCTAAAGTCGTTTTTCCACATCCAGATTCACCTGCTATTCCCATAATATCCCCCTTATTAACAGATAATGATACTCCATCAACAGCATGAACAATTCCAAACGATCCTCTATAATAACCTTTAAGATCTTCTATTTTAATTACTTCTTCTGTCATATTTAAGTTTCTTTCTTTTTTTTAATATTTTATACTTTTCTTTGTTCGAAGGTTTTACTTAGACTTGATTGTATTATAAAGAATGTTAGAACTATTAATATCAAGCAAATACCCGGAGGTAGCCACAACCAATAACTAAATGAAGGAAATATCCAACCAAAATCTACTGCTTGATTTAATAATAAACCTAATGTTAACCAATTTTGTTGTCCCAAACCAATCATTGCTATTCCTGCTTCAGCTATAATAGCACCACCTAAAAAAATAATAAAAGCCAAAAGTATATATGGTAGCACATTAGGTAAAACTTCTGTGAAAGCTATTCTCATATTTTTTAAGGCTGACATTTTTGAAACTTTTATAAAATTTCTTTCTTTTAATGTCAAAACTTGAGATCTAATAGAACGTGCAGCCCAAGGCCAACTGAATAATGCAATAACTAACATCGTTACCCACCATTCACGAATTTCTAAAATGGTTGAAATTAATATGATGAACGCGTATGATGGAAAGACTAAAGCGATATTCGTAATAAAGGAAGCAGTAGCATCTACAGCTCCTCCTTTAAAGGGTCCAATTACGCCTAGTAACACAGCTATTCCAGTGCAAATTAAACCAGTGATTAAACCAAATGCTAAAGAATTTCTAACAGCATGGAAAAGACGTGTTAAGTGATCCCTTCCAAGTTGATCAGTACCTAACAAATGTTTAAGTGAAGGGTCAGCATAATTATCTAACAAAACATCGGGTGTTACCCAATATCGTTTTTCAGGATCATTAAAGGGAGGTATCAATGTTAAAATTACAATTATGAGTATAACAATAAAAAAAACTAAAATCAAAATAAATTGACGTTTATATCGATCCATAGCAGCATGATATTTCTCTTTTATGATCTCCTTTATACCTTTTTTTCCTAGTTCTTCTTGTTTTTTTAATTCTATTTGCATTTCTTTCGTCATATTTATTATTCTCCTTTACCTCCAACTCGTATTCTTGGATCAAGAATTCCATAACTCATATCTATAAGATAATTTCCTATAACTACTACTAAAATAGTTATTATAAAAGTTCCAATAATCAACGCATAATCCAGTGCTTGAAAAGCTCGAATCATTGTATATCCTAAACCAGGAAATCTAAAGATTATTTCCGTAATCATTGTTGCTCCAATTAGCTCATTAAATCGTAAATTTAATCCAGTAAATTGTGGCAACATACTATTACGATATGCATATTTACGTAATGTATTATCCCTAAATCCTAATTTTCTTCCATATGATATGTAATCCTCAGCTTTTTCATAAACCATAAGTGCATATGCTCCAGTAGCCCATCCTCCAATATTTGTAATGAGTAAAACAACCATAGGTAACCAATAATGATCAAATATCGTAGATATTGCAGCCCAATCCCATGCCCAAGGTGGTACAGATCGTCCCCATGGGAACCAGTTTAATTGAAGAACAAATATATCCAATAATACATAGCCCATCCAGAAAAATGGTGCTACTTGTAACACCAAGAAAATATAATAGAATAATTTATCTTTTTTACTTTGAGTATACCCAGTACGGGCTCCAATCCCATTTCCAATGAAGAAAGAAAGTACTAAAACTGGAACAACTAACATCAAAGTATAGGGAAGTGCCTGTAAAACTATATTTACTACAGGTTCAAAACTTCTCGTCATAGATTGTCCTAAATCAAATTCAAAAAAGAAACTTTTTAAGAAATTAGCATACTGAACATGCAAAGGATAATTTAACCCAAAATATTCTTCCAAGTCCTTTATATGCTCTTGCCATGCTTCCTCATTGGTTCCAAGTGGTGGTCGATAAATATATTCTAAAGGATTTGCCGGTACCAGTCTTGGTATTAGAAAAGCTATTGAGATTGCAATGAAAAATACAACAAAATAGAAAATTGCTTTTTTTATTGCCATATGTAGGAAGGAATTTGAAATGAATTTTTTAATAGTACTCTTTTCGCTTGATTTAGAGAGAGTTTCTTGTTCTTTATTTTCTTTTTTCTCTGTTATTCCCATTTCTGTTAGCTTCATTATAGTATCATATATAAAGAAGTTTGTTTGTATTTTATGATTAAATTAATGATTTAAATATCTAATCGTTATAATAAAAGAAAAAAAAAAGTTATTTATTTTTTAAATTATATGCGTATATATCTATTCCCTCTTTCTTTTTAATCTTCTACCTGTTAGTACTGTAATAGAAATGATCCCAATCAATACAAAGAATTCTAAACCAAACCATGGAATCGGTTGTGATGGTTTTCTGCCTGTGGCTACTAAGTTCAAGAATAATCTTGTTTTAAGTGCAAGCTTATTTGCTGTCCAAGTTGTAATAATCTCTTGGAATTTATTCGTTTCACTAGCCCAACCTGTCCATTGATATTCACTAAAAGCATACCAATATCCATTAACAAAACCAGGAATATCTGGAACTTCTTCTGCTAAAATTTCTTGCATTCTATCCACATTATCTGCATAATCTGTTTCACTTGCACTTTCAAGCGTCTGCCATAAAGCTTCAAATTCTTCAGCTTCAATGGAATCCCAGTTAGTTGCATTATTCCAAGTACTGTGTCTTCCTACCAGAGAATCAAGAAAAACATGAGGAGGTTCTAATATAGCGGCTCCAACACAATACGTAGCAAAGTCATAATCATTATTTTCTATCGCAGGTATCCAAAGAGTGTTAAATTCAACTTGTGTGGATGTAATTGTAATTCCCAAGTTATCGGTAATATCTGCACAAACCATTTCTTGAAATATAATAGCATCACTCCAACCAGTAGGAACAATTGATTCGTAAGGTCCAACTGGGTTTCCGTTATATGTCCAACCTGCCG
>Ga0209976_10001219_pt1 | contig 15388 bp, 20 predicted proteins | sample SumtaG_FD_182806 | JGI IMG/M metagenome (GOLD analysis project Ga0209976, IMG submission 182806) | Deep subsurface microbial communities from Indian Ocean to uncover new lineages of life (NeLLi) - Sumatra_00157 metaG (SPAdes) (version 2) | ecosystem: Environmental > Aquatic > Marine > Oceanic >...
GGGTCCACTGAATTTACTGCAGCGATAGTGAGTCCCACGATGAGAGGGAAAGCGAGGATCACGTCGCCGAGGATAATGCCTGACGGTGTAAAGAGGAGATCCAGGAAACCCAGGGGGCCCTTCCGGGAAAGTAAGGAGTAGCAGAACAGACCCACGACCACGGTGGGTAGGGCCATCAACGTGTTGAATACGGTGATCAATATGCCCTTGCCGGGAAATTCCCTTGTAGCCACGATATATGCCAGGGGGACCCCCAATACGGCCGCAACGAAGATTGCGCTCAAGGCCACGCGCAGGGTCAGCAAGGTGATGGTGACGATTTCGGGATCGAGGGAGAGGATGAGGGCAAAGGCCCCGGTTATGGCGTCAAGGATGTATTCCATTACATCATTTCCCTGCCAGGGGAATGAATAGTCTGTTCCCCAACTTGTCACCATATTTCCCAATCAGTCCCTGTCCCTCCTCCGAGGTAATCCAGTCGATTAGCTCCATGGCCCCCTCGTAATTCACATGCGGGTGTTTGTCCGGGTTTACCGCCATGATTCCGTAAGGGTTGTAAAGAAGGTCCGACTCACTCTTAAAAAGGATCTTGAGGTCGACCTTGTCCGAGTACTTCAGGTAACTCCCGGAATCGGAAAGGGTGTAACCGAGTTTTTCATTGGCGATCGTCAGGGTCTCACCCATCCCTTTCCCGGATTCCAGGTACCACTTCTCTCCTGAGGGAACAGCCCCCAGGACCGCCTTCCAGATGTTCTTTTCCTTTGTATTTGTTCCCGAATCGTCACCGCGGGATACGAAATCCGCTCCGCTTCGGGAGATCCTTTCAAACGCTTCCTCAGTTGTATTCACGGACCCGATATTGGCCGGATCTGCCTCAGGACCCACCACGATGAAGTAATTGGCCATTACGGTACGATGATCCACTCCGTGACCGGCGACAATGAATTTCTTTTCTTTTGCCGGGGCGTGAACGAGGGTCACGTCCACGTCACCGTTTTCGGCAAGCTTGAGGGCTTTGCCTGTGCCTACGGCAATGATGTCGACCCTGATCCCTGACCTGCTTTCAAAAATGGGCAGCAGGTAAGCCAGAAGTCCTGTGTTGTCGGTGCTGGTGGTAGAGGACAGTTTCAGCCTGTCGGCGGCCATGGCACCGGTTGCGAAAATAATTGAAACAAGAATCATAAAATAGACAAGTACTGATGTTTTCAAAAAAATTACTCCGGCGCCTGAATCTCAAATCTCATATCTCAGAAAGAGCAGTGATTCGTGATTGGTTAAGACCTTTCGTTGGTTTTCACCTCGACACACAGCCTGTCACGCCAAAGGCGTGATTACCTAGATACTTCGTTACAGCTCTCCACTGGCTACGGGCTCCTGGATTTTCAGCACTCCGCCCATGCGCCCACGCTCCCTCTCGCCCCCTCCAGATTTCTCACCGTGTCACCTCGTCAGGCTGTTTCTCCAGACCCCAGAACCCAGACCCAGACTAGACCCTGATCTTCCCGCTTTCCTTCAGGTCGTACCCAGTCAGCGAAGCGGCTATTTTTTCAAACTCCTCCACCCTGAGCAGGGCAAGCAGAGCCTGGACCTGGGGTAGAAAAAAGTTCTCTTTCCTGACGATCAGGTCGAAACGCTCCTGACGGATAGGGAGAAAATCACAGCCGGCCAGGTGCGCCGCTGCCTCAATTCCGAAACCGGCGTCCGCTCGTCCGGCGTGAATGGCAAGGGCCGCATCAAGGTGGCTTTGGACCGGAACGCTCTCGGCAAGAATCGGTTCAGGATCGATCCCCAGCCGGTCCATCTCCAACTCCATGAGCGCCCGGGTGCCTGTTCCTACATTTCTCAGTGCCCACCTCAACTTTCTCCTGAAAGCATCGGACAGGTCCTTGATGGTAGAAGGGTTTCCTGGTACGAGGAGGATCCCCTGAGTCCTCTCGGCAAAGGTGATAACGGCAATGTCCGCTCCGAGAAATTGCCTGATATGGTCCCCAGCATAGCCTCCCTGCGGATCAACGAGGTGAACACAAGCGATGTGCACCAGCTTCTTTTTAAGGGCTATCAGACCATCACCGCTTCCTGCCCTGGACTGCAGGACCAGGATGTCCGGTGATCTTTCGCGAAAAAGTGCGGTGAGCCTTATAAGAAGGGGGTCGTCGCTCCCGGCGATGAGAAGGAGATCTCCGGCGGCTCCAGGGATCGGCTGCGTTTCAGGCATGTTGATGACGTTGGATTCCAGCCACCTGTCTACGAGGTGTCTTGGGAACAGCCATTTGCCGGTGATCTTTGTGGCGGGAAGTCCCCGGTCGTGGATGAGGGTGTAGACCTGTTTTTCATGAATGCCCAGGTATCCTGCCACCTGCTGGGTATCCAGGAACCGTTCGTCAGTTGTCACGAGGACTCCTCCATAAATGAGAATTCTAAAGCATGAGTGGGAGCGACTCAAGGAAAATATTACTTGATATTACTTAATATTACTTAATGCTACCTTAACGCCGGGTACGTGGAAGATACAGAGAAAAACGCGTACATGGGTGATGCGTAATTGAGTTCGTACAAAAGATCTGGCGCAACTATGCCTTGATAGGGTCGCAAAAATTTCATTCGTGGCTTTTTGCTCCACTTAAAAGCGAAAAGTGTCATTTTCGCTTTCCTTACAAATCAATGACTTACATTGACGGTCATTGATTTGGGCGCCCTAAACGGGGCGCGTTGATGACTTTTTGCGAAGCCATCATGCCTTAATTCAAGAACAAAGAAAGCGGCCCTCTCGGGCCGCCCAGATCTTACTATTACTGTAATTTACTACTACTGGAATTTCTAGCGGAGAAAAGTATCCTCTGCGGTCTTTACCGCCGCCTCTCTGGTTTCTCCGATGGGGAACTCCTGGTTGTTGGCCCACTCGATCCACGAGCCGTCATAGTTTCTGGCGTCAGGGTAATCCAGAGCGAGGAGTACCAGGGTAGCATATGCCGAGCGGATACCGGTCTGGCAATGGGCGATGATAGCCTTGTCCCTGGTGATCCCGTAGGAAACAAGAAGTTCCTCTAAATCCTCCCTGCTTTTGAGGACCCTGATCCCATCCTTCTCCTCAAGGAGGTCGAGCCAGTGCAGATGGACCGCGCCGGGGATGTGACCTCCGCGATCAGCTCTTATCTCGGTGCCGTCATACTCAGCCTTGCGGCGGGTATCCCAGATCACTGTGGACGAATTTGACAGGCGGGTCAGGACCTGATCGGCCTCAGCCCGGATATCCCTGAGGGAAGTTATCCTGTGCTCTTCCCCTCTTTTGGCCCTGGTGGGGAAAATAGCGGTGGGCAGACCTTCCCGGGACCACTTCTCGTACCCGCCATTGAGGACGTATACTTTTTTGTGGCCGTGGTATTTCAGGGTCCATGCGAACCTGGCGCTGTAGGGGTTGCTGTGTTCTGCGTAGACGACCACCGTCGCAGCGGGGGTGATGCTGTACCTCTCAAACAGGCTCTGGATTTCTTCCGCCGTGGGGATGAGGCTTTTGACACCCCGGCGAAAGCTGAGGAACTCCTTCTTGTCGATATGAAGAGCGCCGTCGATATGCCCGAGCAGGTACTTGGGACCTATCCGAACGTCAACAACGGTAACCTCATCCAGACGCGAGGAAAGCCAGGAGGTGTCTACAAAATAGTCGGAGATGGCCGCCTCGGCAGTGTGAGCTGTGGCAGCCGGAACAATAAGAGAGATCAAAAGTGCGATAAACAGTTTTTTCATTGCGGTACCTCAATTTCTTTCAGTACTGGCTGGCAGTACCGGCTGGATCTGAGATCCAACCTGTGTGATGGACTTATAGCGAGTCCATCAAATCAGGTCTTTTCACGAATTACCGACTCTCTCACTGCTCTGACACATTAAGTGGCAATATTCTGCCATGATGTCACCTCCTGACTCTTACTGATCGCGCAGGGAATACTTGACTTTCATGGGCGCGCCCACTTTCTTGACTTTATTAATGTGCTTGTAACAATACAGAACCACAGTATATCTGTCAAGTTTGGTTTTTGCATCTCTTTTTATTCTACACAAATTTAGGGGATAAGAGAGTGCAGGCCGGGCAGAGGTTCAGCTAGAAGCTGGCAGCTCTTAGCTAAAATTCCCGCGCATTCACCCTTTACCGCCTTCCGGGGTCAGGTACGGGGTCGGGTTAGGATTCAGGCTCAGTTTCGGACTCGGGTGCGGGAACGGGAAGAACAAAGGCGGCCCGAAGGCCGCCCGTGATGTTAGAGTTTAGATTCTAGAAGTCTAGATTCTAGAATCTGCTTTTTCCTTTCCCCTTATCTCTTATACACCTTTCCCCTCTTCGCCACCCGAACCACGACAACGATCACTTCATCATTGTGTATCTGGTACAGAATCCGGTATTTCCCCTGTCTCAGGCGGTATTTGTCCTGGTCCGAGAGCTTTTCACAACCTCTTGGGCGGGGATTTTCGGCAAGACCCTGGATGCGGTAGACGATCCGCTGCCTGTCTTTTTCAGGGATCGTTTCCAGTTCCTTCACAGCCGAGGGTTTGATGAGGATCTTATAGGATGCCACGTTCTTTCAGATCCCTGATGACATCCTCGAAATTAAGGTTGGGTTCCGATGCCTTTGAATCGAAAGCCGCGAGGTCCTCGGCATCTTCAGTGAGGCTTTCCTTGATCGCTTCGTTGACAAGGTCCGAGACAGACTGGTCCATCTGGACCGCTTTTAATTTCAGCGCCCTGTGCAGGTCAGGATCAAGGTATATCGTTGCGCGTTTTGATTTTGCACTCATGGCGACACTATAACGTTGTAACGTTATAACGTCAATGATGGTTCAGCAGATATCAGAAAGGCTGGGAGAGAATGGTAAAGTGGTTTGTGGCTAGTGGTTAGCGGTGATTAGAAAGAACAACACAGCGGGCTAGCTAGCCACCGAAAACTAGCCATTAGCCTAACACCTAAATACGGGCTCGGGCGCGGAATCGGGCGCAGGCTCGATTTTACCGATCACTGATAACGGATAACCGGTCACCGTTTCTTCCCCAAGGTTAAGGATTTTCTCAGTCTTTCTCAGCCTGCCCTGAGCAAACGAAAGTGCGTCGATGGGTATCCTCATTTTCCTTGTGGTGAAAACTGTCGCCTCTATGGGAACCGCTGTTTACCCCAGATTCAAGGTTTTCTCAGTGTTCTCATTTTTCTCGGTGGTAAAAAAACACCGCCTTTATGGGAGCTACGCCTTCACCATGCTTTAAGCTCTTCTCTGTGTCCTCCTTTTCCTTGGTGAAAAACAGCCGAATTAACAGGAACTGTTCTTCACCCTGAAATCGCATTGCGAAGCGCTTTCACCGAAGGAACGTTGGCGAGTCTCCCGGACTCGTCTTCATAAACCCGTCACGAGAATCCAGCAATGTCCGAGGGGAAGGGATCAACTCCGTTTATGAGGATTGTGGGAGAACCCATCAAACCAAGCCTCTTAGCTTCGTCGTCCCCGATACGATGGTAGCTTACTTCGGCTTCTACTTCCTCTGCAATCAGAGCTTCCGGGACGTTCTTTCGCAGAATCTCCTCGGATGCGCATCCCATTGAAAAATAACATTCGATCTTCATCTTGTAGTCCTTTTCCTTACTCTTCCTCCCCCTTGAGGGGGGAGGACCGAGGTGGGGGTGAGAAAACGGCTCACAATAGCACATCATCTGCTGCGTTCTCCCTCCTCGGCAATCCTCATCCCGCCTCAGGCGGGACTGCGGTTGCTTCGTCAGTCGAGCCTTGCATCTAATGCACTCTAACGAGCCGATATGCGCATTCCATCCAAGTACGGCTTACATATATCCTCAGAGATAGCCCTTATTGCTTTTGTAGCAACCGTGCGTTCCCAAAGACTTAGGATTTCCTCTGCGTTCCTCCGCGTACTCTGCGTTAAAATAGCCGCCCTTTTAGAAAACACGCTCATTCCACCATGCGGCCCAGGTCGGAAGTTCCAAACCTCGGGGGCCTTGCCGATCTTTCCCGCCGGAACTTTCCAAAGGGCAACGCTACCAGTTGTAAAATACCGTTGTCTCCCTCCCCGGTAAAGCGTCCCACACCTATGTTGATGGCCGATTGCGGTACATTGAGCACCAGGCTCCGGTTCAGCGCGTCCCACCAGCGAAATATCACCGAATAGTTGGAGTTCAGCTCCGAGCGCACGACCGAGTGATGGATCCCGTGCATCCTCGGGGTCACCAGTATGCGGTTTATACCCCTTTCCACTGTTACAGGGATCTGGATGTTACCGTGGTGAAACAGAGTGGCCAGAGTAAAACAGGTCTCATAGACGATGTAAGTCACAGGAGCGATGCCGAGGACCGCGACCTGCCCGGCCCGGAAGAAGGTGGACAGCAGGACTTCCCCGAAGTGGAACCTCATGGAGGTCGTGACATCGAGATCAGGGTCGATGTGGTGGACGCTATGAAACCGCCACAGAAAGTGGACCGTGTGGTTGAAGCGGTGCCAGTAGTAGAAGGTAAGGTCCATGAGGAGGAACCCGGCGGCAAACTGTACCCACCCCGGAAAAGCGAGCCAGTTCAGGACACCGAAGCCTTGCGTATTTGACAGTGAGGCCAGCCCCAGTCCCACAGGGCGAACAGCTATTGCGCCGGCAAGGACTCCGAGGGTTGTGAGCACAGCGTTGGTTAAGTACCTGCCTGGCCTTGGCTTTTTCCTGGCCCTGAGGGGCCGGATGTACTCAGCCGCCAGCAGCGCCCCGAAGCCGGCGACAAAAAGCACGAGGCTCAGGTTTTTGAAGTCGCCTTCAGTAATAAAGTTTTCCATAGCTCTCGCAACCTGGGTGCACGGGGGGGAGTCGAGGTTTCAGGTTTTTCTCCCGCTCGCCCCCTCTCCCTCTCGCCCCCTCCGGTTTTCCCCCGCCTCCCCGCTTTCCCTACAAACAACCTTACCCTTGAAGCTGCCTGTTGGTGTGACTAGTAAGCCATATAGTGGTCCGCCTCGGCCCTCATCCGGACCATCTCCTTCAGATTGACGGGAGTGAAGAATTTCGCCGAGACCTTTTTCAGGGGATCAGCCGGTGTGCCGATCTTCGAGACGATGAGAAAACCTGTGTTGATGTAAAACTCTGCGCCATTTTTGTGCAGAATGTTCAGGAACTCCCCGTATGTTCGAGGAACCTTTTTGAGTGGTGCCGAGAACTGCTCCGCCAGCTCCTTCCGGAGCCTTTCGGGGATCCTGAACTTCTCGATGTCGTCCTTCCCGAACCACCCAACCTTGAAAGTGTTGATCGCGTCCGAGTCAACAAGGACCTTGACGTCAAAACCTTCCTCCAGCGCAGCCCAGATGACGTTGTATGCAACGCAGATCTGCGCGTCGTCCTTCTTAAGGCTGGTCTTGAGATGGACCAGGAACGTTTCCGGTTCCGCGCCGAATGCGGGAACAGGGGGCGCGATCAGGACCACCGCGAACACCAGTAAGGAAAGTATCAGAAGAGCCCTCGTAAAGGTTATTGTTCTATTCATGGAATCCTCCTGGCTCAGGCACTATGGCCAGTGGCCGAAGTTCCAAGGTCCAGGTTTCGGGTTTCGGGTTGAACCTCGAACGTCAAACCTCAAACGATCACCCTGGATTCCGGATCATCACACCGCGGTCGTGATGTCCGGAATGACGAATGGTGCTGCTCCCCGTTTCTCCGATTCACCGTTTCCCCGGTTCGTTCCAAAGGAACAGATCTTTCTTCTCCGCGTCTCCGTGTCAGACGGTTTTCCCCAAACTACCCGCATCACTGTGTCTCCACATCACCGTGTCTTCTGTCGATCACTTTGCCCTTGAAGCCGCCTGTCGACCTGACCGCCTCCTCCAGCATTTCGTCGGTAACAGTGTCCTTAATCTTGACCCAGGCCTTTCCTTCCTTGAATGAGACCTCAGCCTCGATCACACCTTCGACCCCTTCCAGGGATCGTTTCACCAGAGGCGGTCAGAGAGGTCAGGTCATGCCGGAGATCTCCATGGTGACCATCGTAATAGCGGAGATATCACCGGACCGGGAGTCCGGTACCAGCCAGGTAGCCATGAAAAGCATGAGCAGGACCAATAAAAAAGGGTGTTTCATTTTAACCTCCACTTATCGAATTCTGGTGAGGTTATCCGGCAGACTCCTGGTGTTATCCGTAAACCCGGAGCAGAACCCACTGATAGGTCAACGCAACGGTAAAAAAAGACGCTGCCAACCAGAAAAAGAATCTGGACCTTCTCCTGGCGCGCACGTCGGCATCGCACTCGCATTTTCCGGTACGGAAGTAGAGCCTGAAAAAGGAGTAACTCAACATCAGGAAACCGGCAGCAAGAAACCACGGTCTGTAAGGGTCTAAAACCATAAACGAACCGAGAAAACCCATCGATCCGCCGGTAACAAGGGCGATCGCCGGTCCGATGCAGCAAATCCCCGCCAGGGTGGACGCAATACCGGTTCCAAGACTGGACATATTTTCTTTTTTTACAACCATCTGTTTTTCAGCGCTTTCATTTCAGGGGCTGCCCGATTCCCGCCGCTTCGAGTTCGTTCCTTGTCGGGCCCGTACCCGTGCAACAGCTTGCCGGTTTTCCGTCAACCACAACGGCCGGCACAGCCCGAACCCCGAGGGCCCTGGCCCTTGCAGCAACATCGGTATTCTTCATGTCCAGTATCTCAACTTCGCAGGAAGAACAGGCTATGTCCTCTACCAGTGTAACAGCATGGTTGCAAAGCGGACATCCTGCGCTGAAAACCTCAACCTTTCTTCTGTTTCTCATCTTATCCACCTCCAGATCTCCCGACAATTCGGGTTCTTCATTTTATTCCATTGCTCTCAGGCGCTCCGAGTGCTGCCCCATTCCGGGTCAAGCGCATCAAGGATGGGACAGTGACCAGCAGGGCCGCTGGAGGAGCAAGCCTCGATCAACTTTCCCAAGGCCTGTTCCATTCCCTGGAGAGATTCGATCTTGGCCAAAATATCCATGCGTTTTTTCTCCGCCACATGTCTGACATCCTCGCAAGTTGTGGCCGTATCCAACTTGAGATTAAGGAGTTCTTTTATCTCGCTGAGCGTAAAACCCAGCGCCTTGGCGTGCCTTATGAACCTGACCCTGGGCGCGGTGTCCTCAGGATACTGACGATACCCCGCCTTTGTTCGCGGTGGTTCGTCGATCAATCCTCTCTTCTCGTAGAAACGAACCGTTTCCACACCAATTCCTGTCTTTTTGGCAACCTCTCCTATTGTTAACAACTTCACTTTTTGCTCCTTCAAGTCCGATTTAAAGTCAACTAAACCAACTACACATATCTTCGACTAAATACAGGATACACTCTGTAGTACACTACAGGGTCAAGGGTAAATCTTAATTCATTTCGATTCGGTCGGTTTTACTGATAGAGACAAACCTGGCGATTCTCCTGTTACCGAAATCTACTATGTAGACACTGCCCTCGTCATCCACCGCCACATCGGTAGGGTACTTCAGCCTGGCCGGACCGTTGTCTTTCGATCCGATCCCGACGAGGAATTTTCCTTGAGGTGAGAACTTCTGGATCCGGTTGTTGTAGAAATCCGCCGCGAAAACATTCCCGTCCGGTCCCACCGCCACCGCGGTGACCGTTTTAAACCACCCGTTAAAAGGACCGTGGATATTCATGGCCAATGGCCCCCCCCATTTGCGAAGGAACGAACCGTCCGGTCCGAAAACCTGGATCCGGTCGTTGTAGGCATCAGCAACGATCAGGTTCCCGTTGGGCAGAAGGGCTACGTCGGTAGGATAGTTGAAAAAGCTGCTTTTTATTCCAGTCTTTCCAGTTGTCCCGAACTGCTTTATGAAATTCCCATCCGGCGTAAGGACCTGAACCCGGTGATTGAAAAAATCCGCAACGTAAAGCCGTCCGGTCACGTCTACCTTGACCCCTGAAGGTGCGTCAAATTCCCCTGGACCCGATCCAGGCGTACCTATCGTTCCCAGCGGATCACCCTGGAGGGAAAACATCTGGATCCTGTCGTTGAGGTATTCAGCTACGTACAACCGGTTTCCCTGATCATCTACATCCATCAGCATGGGCCTGCCGAGTTCTCCCGGTCCATCTCCCTCACCGGCAAAATCCCTGATGTAATTCCCCTCCTTGTCGAACACAACGATTCGATGGGAACCGGCGTCGCTGACGAAAACCTCTTTTCCGGCGATGACGATGCCGATGGGTATAGCACTGGTGCCGTCTTTGCTGGTCGGAAGGGTCCAGGATCCGGCAAACCGGTAGTCTGCCTCCCGCGCCCGTGGGAACCAGTGCCACCATGCCGCCAAAATCAGAAGCCCCAGGGTTATGAACAGGATGGCCCGGCGCGTCATCAGAAATTTATCCGAAAGCTCAATATTCCGGTAAAGTCGTTCTCTAGGGCATTCCCGTTAAGATCCTGAATAACCGGCAACTGAACAGCCGCCTCCAACACGGTCCTTCGCGTTATATATTGGATACCTGGAGCGAGGAACCAGGAGGTCCCCCCCGAGTCCGGGTCCTTCGCGCCCCCTATCCTGTTTGGCCGGTTGTGGATCAGGTTACTCTCCAGAACAGCGTAGATGAAAGCGGGAACACCGGAACCAAGCGTTTTTGGCCAAACTCGCTGCTGCCAGGAAACTTCCAGCCGGGCCTCGTCGCCGATTTCGAAATCGTTGGCCTCCGTATTGATCTTGTACGAAGCTGAGGCATCTATCTGCCGTTTCAAGGTCTGCCATGTCAATATAGCGCCGATCGTGTAGTCCCAGGAACCTGAACCAAGCTGGAGAGGCTGAGGTAGAGTCCCAAGGCTGTCCTTTTGAGCGTCATCCCCGGTTGGGGCTTCCACACCAATAAACGGGGCTATCCGGACGGTCTTACCCGGGCGATCCCGTTTCCAGGCCGTGAAGCGAGCCAGGAGGGTGACGTCACCCATACCTGCAGAGCTTCTTGTCACGCCCATGGCCTTTATTTTTATTTCCTTATCCAGTACCGGAACGATTCCGAATAGGGCTAAATTTTCCGTCACCCCATAAGCCAGCACGAAGGGGAAAACTCCCACAGTGAGCTCACGGTCCATTGGGCCCGGGTCCTTCGTGGAGCTGATAAGCCTAGCCTGCACCCTGAAAATCCCCTCGCCCTCAGCAACAGGAAGAGCGGTGTTGAAGGTAATTGGGGCTGCGGACAGGGAGATAGCTCCAAGAAAGGTAAACAGAGCCGTGGCTAAACCCAGTATAAAAGTGGAAGGTGGCGTTTCCCCATTCATTTTTTATATTCTTCGGCTGTTTCGGGATTCATGGTCATCCCCCCATCCGACCCGATCTCGACAGCTCCGGTGAGTTTCACCATGTCGCCTGTTGCGGTGAATAACATTAGCGCCTCCCGAATAATTTCTCCGCCGGCAATGATTGTGAAACCTTCTTGAGCGTCTCGGGTGACCAGGATGAATTCATCATCGGATTTTCCTATTGTCCCGGTAGCAGTTACCTGGATCTCGCCGGGTGTAAAACCGGATTTCCTTATGGCTTCGTGCACCCCGGGAAGATCGATAGAGTTATCCACAGCCGCAGTCAAAGTGGCCTTTCCCGATTTCAGGTCAATGGAGATGGACCCGACCCCAGCCACTTTTTTGAGCTTCTTTTCCACACCGTAGGCGCAGAACGGGCATGCCATGCCGTCTACAGCCACCGTAACGGAAAGGAATCGGGAATATGCTGCTGGGGACAGGAAGGGGTTGATTAGAGAAAACACCGCCAAGGAAACGATGAGCGTTTTCCTGCCAGTCATCGGTCATACCTCCTTTTTCATCCCGGAAGCGGATCGGACCAATCCTCCTTCAACTCAAGCGCATCTTTGGCTTTCCTTGCCTCAGTTATAGCTTACTCCTTTCAGTATACTACAAGGTCAAGGTCCCTGACGGAGGACCCTTGACAGGTTCCTGGCAATGGTTTGTCGGAAGATGCTATATTTAATTTAGCGAAATTCATGAGTTAAACCCGAAAGCCGGATTTTCGCATGGCCTTGATGGATTTCGGGTCTGTTGAGACTGTTCAGACATGATCAATGAGGATCGAGAACAGTCTGGAGCGCAATAATGAACAAAAATGAACCTGCTTCAGGCAAGGTGGGCCAATTCCGTCGCCACATCCTGCTTGGATCGGTGCTCATAGCCATTATCACCCTGGTTTACCTTGCCCTTTACCGGGCAGGAACCCTCGCCCTGTTCATGGACAGTGAAAGGCTCCATGCGGCGATTCAGAACGCGGGCGCCATGGGTCCCCTCGTCATCATCGGTTTTTTCATGGTCGCCGTGGTGATCAACCCTCTACCCAGCGCCCCCATCGCCCTGGCCGCCGGTTTTGCCTACGGACACACATGGGGAACTGTCTACATTGTTATCGGGGCTGTCTCCGGCGCCTTCATCGCCTTTACCATCGCCCGGCTCCTCGGTCACGACATCCTCAACAGGTGGTTCGGGGAAAAGCTGAAGATGGGGCTTCTCGGCTCCCAGCTGGGTCTCATGGGGATGATCGTGGTCTTCAGACTGCTGCCCTTCATTTCCTTTGACATCGTCAGCTATGCGGCTGGGTTGACCGCGATCACGTGGTGGCGGTTTTTACTGGCCACCACCGTGGGGATTATCCCGACCAGCTTCCTTCTGGCTCACTTCGGCAACGAAATGAGCTCCGGAGATCCAGGCCGCATCGGGATCACCGTACTACTCCTTGGTTTCATGACCGTCATCCCGATCGCGGTGAAAGCGATGATGGAGAGAAGACGGCGGAATAAAGAAAATCCACCTGACACGGAGACGCGGTGACGCGGAGAAAAAACCGGAGGGGGCGAGGGGGAGAGTGGGCGAGAGGGAGAAAAACCTTATGCAAGGTGTTGATTTACCCCGATTATCTCTTTTATCTCTGCTTGCCTGGTTTTTATCCCCTGTATCCCCTGTATCCCTGTAAAATCCGCCTTTTTCTTTTGGCATTGGACGCCCGACGCTGGTATGCCACGGATTCCGTACTGCGGGTTTCAGATCTTACCAATCGCGAATCACCCTTCGACAGGCTCAGGACAAGCGGTGACGCGGAGAGAAAACCGGAGGGGGCGAGGGGGAGAGTGGGCGAGAGGGAGAAAAACCTTATGCAAGGTATCGATCTACCCCGCTACCCCGATTATCCTTTTTATCTCATTTATCATTGTTTACCTGGTTTTTATCCCCTGTATCCTCTTCATCCCTGTTAAATCCGCCTTGGTGTTTTGGTAATGGACAGAAAAAAATGGGGAGAGACCCCAATGGTCTCTCCCCTGAAGCACACATGAAAAGTGTGCTGGCCGTCAGTGAATCAAACAGTGATCACTTTATTTCTTATGTTCGTGATCCATTTTGGGTGGAACCGGAGGGTTGCAGCAGTCCACCGGTTTGCGCGGGTTGGCGGCGACAGAATCTTTCTTCAGTTCCTCGCGAAACGTCTTTAATTTCTCGCTGAACCGCTTCCAAATACTGTTTTCAACTTGAGTTTCCATCATCGCACTCCTTCGAACAAGTATTCCGGATGAGTATGCTTAACAAAACACTCGGGTCCATATCTTGCTCACTTCCTGCCTATGATCTTAATCATCAAGGAGATCATCGTCAATCCCGTCACGAAACCCTTTTCCCTGCCTGTTTCCGCGTTTCCCCTTACCTTTTGTTTGTTTGCCGGGCGCCCCGGAGCTGCGTTTGGAGCTGCGTTTTGAAAGAGCAGGGGATGGGGCCTTCCTGTACTTGCCCAGACTGAAGGCGACAAGGGAAAAACTCGCCAACAGTAATATGAAGCCGAACGTTTTCTTGCTGGACGACTTGGACACCGAGCCCCCGGAGTTGGGCCGCATGGCCGCGTTGGCAATGAGAATCGAAGGACCGAACCGCCCTCTAAAATCCTGGACGATCTGTTCCTCGGAGAAGCCTCGTCCGACCATGGCGGCGATCTCGGCCCGGAAACCATCCGATTGAGGACACTCGCAGGTGGAAAGCGCTTCATCGCACGCACCGCAGGGGCACATGAAATTCAGGGTCACTTTCGATGGGGAAAGAGCGAACGTCAGGACAGGGACAAGCAGGATGACGATTGCGATCAGCAGAGCTGAAGGTAAGGGGGATTGCTTCATGAAAAAAACTCCCTCTCCCCTCCACAGGATTCGGGAAACAAAAAAGGAGCATAAACTCAAGCCCCTTTCTCGAGCAAAAAGATAAACTTTATGCGGAATGGTGTCAAGGTCAATTTGTCATATAATGGCTGCTCTGCCAGAGCATGCTCACCTATTTTATTTTGCAAACAATCTTGCATGGCCTGATATCTGTCTGTATCACGCGTATGGTAAACACCTAACAAAAAGTATTATAGGCCTGTCATTTCTCCATGTATTTACTAGTTACACTATACATAATACATTTGATGTATTTACTAGTTACACTATACATAATACATTTGATGTATTTACTGGTTGCACTATACATAATATACTTGACTTTCGGATTGTCTAACTTTAGTTTCTCAGGCGAGTTACTATTGTAGTTTGAACTGTAGTTTGAACGAGTTATTATTATGGTTCGAAGGTGTAGCTCGAAGAAGCCGTTTGTAGATCGAAGGAGCCGATCGTATATAAAAGGGGAGAGAAAGAGATGGTATAAGTGAAGCTATCCCCTTTTTTCCGTATCAAGCCGGATTCTGTTTCCCTCAAAAATCCGATCTCCGTAAACCAGAGCAACATTTCCCTACCATTAGAGGCGCGTGATGATTAATAAAGCGAAAATACCCTTCGCTGTGTTGGCGATCCTGATCGCTATGGGCTACCTGATGTACACCGGTATATCGGAAACGGGCGTATACTACCATACCGTCTCGGAGGTTCTAGACCAGGCGAGCATCTTTGATGGTCAGAGCCTGCGCATCAGCGGCGATGTTGTGGGCGATACCATACAGTTTGATCAGGAAAACATCATCCTCAGCTTTGCTGTGAGTGACACGGAGAACGACAGGGTAACAATGCGGGTCAGTTACCAGGGCGTCGCGCCGGACGCCTTCAAGGGAGGTGTCGAAGTGATCCTCGAGGGAAGCTACAGTCAATATGACAACCTGTTCAACGCAACGATCCTTCTGGCCAAGTGCCCATCGAAATATGAGGCTGAGGGGGAAGACGAACAGCAGGCATCACAAGAAGACGAACAGCAGGCATCACAATAGGAGAAGGCATGGTCCAGATCGGGAACTTTTCACAGTATGCGGCCCTCGGGTTCACCCTTGGAGCCATCATCCTCCTTATCTGCGGTATTATCCGGAACGACTTCCGGTATATCATGGGGGGACGACGGGCCCTTGCTTTTACGTCACTTTTTACGACCATGGCAGCGCT
>Ga0209976_10001220_pt1 | contig 15385 bp, 9 predicted proteins | sample SumtaG_FD_182806 | JGI IMG/M metagenome (GOLD analysis project Ga0209976, IMG submission 182806) | Deep subsurface microbial communities from Indian Ocean to uncover new lineages of life (NeLLi) - Sumatra_00157 metaG (SPAdes) (version 2) | ecosystem: Environmental > Aquatic > Marine > Oceanic >...
TGCAATAGATATAGCGTTTGGTCAAGCAGTACCGTTTTTATATGATATAAATCGGGATGTTTGCGTTGAATGCTTCGCATGCGTAGATGCTTGTGAATTAGATGCCATTGATTTTAGTCAATTACCGAAAGAAGTAACATTTGATGTTGGTACAATTATTATAGCAACGGGTTGGGATATTTATGAACCCTTTAGTGATTACGGATATGGAAAATTTGAAAACGTGATAACACAAGTTCAACTAGAACGAATTTTAGCGCCAAATGGTCCTTTAGAAGGGCACGTACATAGAATTTCAGACAATAAAAAACCGAAAGAAATTGTGTTTATTCAATGTGTTGGAAGCCGAGATACTGAAAGAACATATTGTAGTTATGTTTGCTGCATGCTAGCACTTAAAAACGGTAAACTATTAAAAGAAGAACTTCCAGACGCGAACATTACAGTGTGTTATATTGACATCAGAACAAATTGTAAAGGTTATGAAGAGTACTATGAACGAGCTAAAGATAAGGATATTAGAATGATACGAGGAAAAGTTGGTGAGATTGTCGAAGATCCAGAGACAAAAAATGTAATCATTCGCGTCTATTCGTCTTTAACTGATGAAATCATTAAGATCAACGCAGACTTAGTAGTTTTATCCACTGCTGCTCTTCCATCTAGAGGTACTCAACAGATTTCTGAACTCTTAAATCTTGATCGGGATATGAATGGTTTCCTCACAGAAATGCACTTCGGTTTAATGCCACAAGAGACAAAATCAAAAGGGATCTTTATAGCGGGATTTGCTCAAGGCCCAAAAGATATAGCTTATTCTGTATCTCAAGCTAGAGCTGCTGCAAGTAAAGTAGCGGAATTGACGGTTCCAGGAGAAATCGACTTAGAATTAATCACTGCTGAAGTTGATCCTAAATTTTGCATTTCTTGTCGAAGATGTGAAAAAGAATGTCCCAAGGGAGCAATAAAAATTACTGAAGATATTGGAGCTGTCGTAGATGAAATTAATTGCGACGGTTGCGGTATATGTGCTACCTGTTGTCCCACTAAAGCAATTGATATCCGTTATTATCGTGATTACCAATTGTTTGCTGAAATTGATGGTATTTTAGGAGGTGGCTAAACAATGAGTAACTATGAATACAAAATTGTAGCATTTGCGTGTCTTAAATGAGGGTATAGTGCTGCTGATTTAGCAGGTGTTTCCCGCTTGAAATATACGTCGTCGATAAAAATCATTAAAGTACGTTGTACTGGTAGAATTGACTTAAGACATATTATATACAGTATAAAATCTGGTGCTGATGGCGTCATGGTTGTAGGATGACGTCGAAATGAATGTCAATTTAAAAAAGGTAATTATACTGCTGAAAGACATGTTATTCTAGCGAATAGAATATTAAACTCTAGAGGTTTTGGAGATCAGAGAATAAACATGTATTGGTTAAGCGGTGCGGAATCGGAAAAATTTGTAAGAAGTGTAGAAGATGCTTACGATAAAGTTAAGAAAATGGGACCAAATCCGATAAATTTAACTGAAACTGAACAAGCTGAAAAAGAAAATGTTTTAACTGCCGCCCCCATTGAATGAGTCTTGTAAAAAAATGTTAGTTACAAGATGACTAACCCTGCAAGGGTTGAGGGGTAAAAAATTTTTATACAAAAATGATTAAGATAAAAAGGTTTGAAATGTGGTTCAAATAGGAAAGGGCTATATTTTTGAAAAAATTAATCCATGCAATTTAATGGAAGCTACATATAAAGCTATTGAAAATTTTCAGGTAAGAGCTTTTTATGAAGCTAAAGAGGAAATAATTAACGCTGGCAAATTTGATGAAATTGATTTCTATACAATTCTTGACGGGCTGATAGATGCGGAAACCGAACGTAAAGTCGTATTAGAAGAATTAAAAGGAAAGGAACCTTTATTTTTGGAAGAAATCGTGAAGATCGTGAAAGGTTTCCCTTCTAATAATGTGATCCGGGATATAATTTATTTAAAGGAACAAGGATATGTTGAGGAGCACATTGAAGTAAAAACTAAGAAAGTTAAAAAAAAAATAAAAGGAGAAGTAAAAGAGGTCGAAGTAAAAGAGTATTTTTATAGATACCAAGTAAGAGATTTACCAGATGATTTTATTGAAAATTATTTTGAACCCGTTTCAATTGTTTTTAATGCTGGGGTTTGCTGTCATTGTGGCTGGTGTTCCTCTGTTTGCCTTGTTAATGCAATTACAGTCACCGCAGATACTTTAGAGATCGATGATGAAACTTGCATGAAATGTGGATTATGTTACTCTGTTTGCCCGAGATCATTTTCAATTGAACAAGCGGGCAAAAGTATAAATAAACTTGATAAGTCTTTAAAATTTTCAGAAAAAATTAATGGTTATATTAATACATATTCTGCTACCACCACTAAGGATGAAATTAAAAAAATACGACAAGATGGGGGGATTGTTACTGCAATTTGTGAATACTTGCTCAAGAATAAATTAGTTGATGCGATCGTAGCAGTACAGCACTCAGAAGATAAATGGAAGCCTGAACCCGTCATTGTGGATGATTTGAAAGATTTATATAAGACTGGGGGAACTAAATATGCAAACGCATCTACTTTAGCTATTATAGATAAAGCCAAGAAATATGAAAAAATAGCTGTTGTAGGTACTCCATGTATGATGAATGCTATTGAAAAGAGTAATCTTTTTCCAAGTGGAGTACCTTTTTTCAAGAATATAAAATACAAAATAGGACTTTTTTGTATGGAGTCTTTTCCTTATGAAGGAGTTCTTGGATTAATTAAAGAGCAATTTAATCAAGATTTTAATAAAGTAACAAAGATGGATATTAGTGGTGGTAAATTTATCATATATTTGGATAACGGAGAAGATTTAAGAGTTCCACTCAAGGATGTTAAATCTTATGCTCGCAATAACTGCCATTATTGTGAAGATTTAACAGCAGATTATGCAGATATCTCAGTTGGATCTATTGGTTCTGGGAGTGGATGGTCTTCTGTTATCACTCGAAATAAGAAAGGGGAAGAAATTTTTAAAGGAACTATTAAAGACAAATTAATAGAATCCAAGAGCTTAAAAGAAGTTAAACCAGGACAATTTCTAGTAGAAAAAATTGGTGGAATTAAAAGAAAAAATTGTAAACCAATCGAATTGGTAAAAGAAGAATAAAAAATTATTATCATGAGTATGAAAAATTTTCAAGATTTAATTAATGAAGTACACGATAAAGGCATTTGCCAAGAATGCGGAGGTTGTGTAAGTTTTTGTAGTTCAGTCGAATATAATGTGATTGGTTTTAAAGAGGATGAACCATATACACCTCCGATATATATAAATAAAGAAAATTGCCTTGAATGTGGAATATGTTATTATTTATGTCCTCAAACAAATGTATTAGATGATGATTTGAATAAAACATATAACTTTTCTGATTTCTCTTCCATGCCTTTAGGGGATTTTAAAGGCATTTACTCCTGCCAGTCAACCGATGAGGATTTTTTGAAGTATGGTACGGATGGGGGAGTAGTGAATTCAGTGATAAATTATTTAATGGAGAAAAAAATAATTGATGGAGCGATAGTCTCTAAGACTAAAGCCCCGTTTTCAAGGAAAGCAACATTCATTGATAATAAAGAGAAATTAATTCAAGCTTCAGGTACAAGATTAGAGATATCTTCCCAATTAGATGAGATTCAGAAATTTTGTACGTATACACGTTCAATTCCTAAATTAAATCATTATAAGTTCAAAAAATTAGCTGTCGTGGGGACACCTTGCCAAATTTATACGATTAGGTGCATGCAAGATTTAGGTGTTTCCCCTTCAGAAAATATTTATATCTGCTTAGGGTTATTCTGTTATGAGAATTTCCTCTTCGACAAACCTCAAATTGAAAAATTCGAAACAGAGTTTAATTTAAATGTTGATGATATTGTGAAAATGAACATCAAGGAAGATTTGATTTTAAAATTAAAAAATGAAACATCAGAAGAGAAAATAGTTCATATACCTTTTGATCGTCTATCTGAATACATGCGCCCTGCTTGCAATGCCTGTAATGATTTTACAAATATTTATGCTGATATATCTTTTGGCGGGTTGGGATCTCCAGACAAATTTACTACTGTGATCCCACGAACTAAAAAGGGAGTAGATATCATAAACGATTTGAAATATAACGGAGTAATAAATTGTTCAGATTTAGATGATATAAGTAAAAATCAGATGAAAGAACTTATTTCCAAATTTTCTTTAAAAAAAGTCAATCGAAAAAACAAATTTCTGAATAATTTGAAATAATGGAGTGAGTAGTATAACAGAATCCAAAGATCAAGAAAAAATAGAAGGGGAAAAAGATGATCTCCAGTTCTATATAAAGAAAATATATGAACCAAATTTACGGAAACTGTTAAGAAGATGCGACACGTGTGCTCGCTGCACGGGCGTATGCCAAGTAAGTAAAGTTCAGAAATTCACACCTAGTAGAATAATACAAATGATATTAGAAGGTTTTGAAGATAAGATCATTGAAAGTGGGGTATTATGGGATTGTCTAATGTGCAATAGCTGCTTGCAATCGTGCCCCAAAGGTATAAATTTTGTCGATATTGTACGGATTGCAAGATATAAAATGCGAATGAAAGAAACTCAAAATCTTGATCGCATTATAGCTCATAAAGGCATTTATCCCATGATGTCAGAAATTATGAGCAGTAAAAATATTGGAATTGAAAGACCTTTAGATTGGATTCCAAGTGAATGTAACATTTCAGAAAAAGGAGAACTCCTATATTACGTCGGGTGTTTACCTTATTTTAATTATGAGTTCGAGAATTTGGATTCAATAGCAGAAAGCACATTAAAGATGATTTGCCGGTTGGAACAAGAACCGATAGTTGTGCTTAAGGAAGAAATTTGTTGTGGTCATGACCTATATTGGGGTCAAGCAAAATTCGAAGTTTTCATTGAATTAGCAAAAAGAAATATTGATAATTTTGAAAAAGCAGGAATCTCAAAAATAGTAACTGCCTGTGCTGAATGCTATAGAACCCTTAAAATTGATTATCCAAATCTATTTGAAGATTTCAACCACAAATTTGAAGTCAAGCATATAATTGAATATATTTTTGATAAATGGAAGGAAGGAAAAATTAAATTTAAAGCCCCAGAGGTCACTAATGAAATTATCCCTTTTACCTTTCATGACCCATGTAGATTAAGTCGATTTTTACCAAAAGATAATAACATATTAGATAAAGTACGAGAAATTTTCGGTAGTTTTAAAAAAATAGGATATGAATTTAGAGAAATGGAACATAATAGAGAATATTCATACTGTTGTGGTGTTAATTCTTGGATGAATTGTAATGAAAAGTCCAAAGCTCTCCGTTATAAGCGCTTCTTAGAGGCAAAAGCTGTAGGACAAAAAATGATAACCTCGTGCCCAAAATGTCGTATTCATCTTACGTGTTTAAGAAAGGATTATGATGATTTCTCTTCCATTGAAATTGAAGATTTTTCGGAATTTTTAGTGGACAAGATAGAAATAATAGATAAAGATATTTCTAAGGAGGTAAAATAATAGTGGAGGGATCGGTGTTAGTAATTGGAGGAGGCATAGCTGGAATCCAAACTTCATTGGATTTAACCGAATTAGGGTTAAAAGTTTATTTAGTGGAGAAAACTCCATCAATCGGGGGTAGAATGGCTCAGCTCGATAAAACATTTCCTACTTTGGATTGTAGTTTATGTATACTTGCCCCAAAAATGGTAGAGGTATTCAGGAATCCCAACATTGAACTAATGACTTATCATGAGGTTCAAAAAGTTACTGGAGAACCTGGGAATTTTACAGTTAAAGTTCTTAAAAAACCTCGTTATATCGATGAGATTAAATGCAAAGGATGCGGGGATTGTGCCACGAAATGTCCAAAAATCGAAGTTCCTAACCTTTTTGACATGAATTTAGGTAAACGAAAATCAGTGTATATTCCATTTCCACAAGCAGTACCTCCTATTTATTTAATTGATCCTGAAATATGCTTAAAACTAACAAAAAATGTGTGTGGGGTATGCGAGAAAGTCTGCGAAGCTGAAGCAATAGATTTTGAACAAAAACCACAAGAAATCGAATTAAATGTAGGAGCTGTTGTCGTTGCCACCGGTTTTGATATGTATAGGGATAAATTATCATCAAGATGGGGGATTAGACACGAAAATGTTATAACAGCAATGGAATATGAAAGGATCTTAAGTGCCTCAGGACCTTATGGTGGACATGTATTGCGTCCTAGCGATGAACAAGAACCTGAAAAAATAGTATTTATCCAATGTGCTGGATCAAGAGATTTGCATGAAAGAATCCCTTATTGTTCTTCAGTCTGTTGCACTTATACGGCAAAGCAGGCCATAATTACCCAAGAACATTCGGATAATTCAGATTGTTATGTTTTTCGGCATGACATAAGAGCATATGGCAAAAATTTCTATGAATTTACTCAAAGAGCACAGAAGGAATATGGTGTGAAATATTTTCATAGTAAAATCAGTAAAATTGAAGAAGATAATGAAACAAAAGACTTGATCATTCGTTTTGAAGATTTACAAACAGGGCTACTAAATGAATTTAGAGCAAATCTAGTAATTTTAGCCACACCCTTAGTTCCATCGAAGGGAACAAAAGAATTGGCAAAGAATTTGGACATATCACTCGATGATTACAACTTCTTTAAAGAAACCTCACATTTTTATAAGTCTCTCTCTTCGAAAAAAGGCATATTTTTGGCAGGGTTTTGTCAAGGTCCCATGGATATACCAGAGACGGTGGCTGATGCTAGTGGGGTTGCCTCCCAAGTAGCAGTATTACTAAGTGACGTTAAATTTACTCAAATAAAAGAGAAGGTATTTGAGGTACCAGAAAAAGAAGTTAAAATCACCGATGAACCAAGAATTGGCGTTCTTATTTGCCATTGTGGTATCAATATTGGAAAATATATTGATATCCCGAGTGTTATAGAGCATGTGAAATCATTACCTAATGTAGTGTTTTGCGAAGATAATATATATTCATGTTCTAGCGATTCTCAAATAAGAATTAAAGAGGTAATACTTGAATTTAAACTAAATAGATTTATTGTAGCATCATGTACTCCGAGAACGCATGAGCCATTGTTTCAAGAAACATGTCAAGAAGCAGGATTGAACAAATATCTTTTTGAAATGGCCAACATTCGCGATCAATGTAGTTGGGTACACATGACAGAAAAAGCTCAAGCTACTGAGAAAGCCATTGATTTAATAGAAATGACTGTAGCTAAATCTAGATTATTAGCGCCACAGAAAGAATCGAGTTTATCAGTTACACAGGAAGCATTAATAATTGGTGGAGGTATATCTGGGATGACTGCTGCTTTAAATATTGCCAATCAAGGATTTCCAGTATATCTCGTAGAAAAAGAGAAGGTGTTAGGAGGTCTTTTGAATGATTTATACCTTTTATATCCAACTCAAGAAGATGCTTCAAAGTTCTTGCAAGAAAATATTGATAGAATCGAAGAAAATAAAAATATCCACATTTATTTAGAGTCCAGAGTGAAGGACATTAAAGGATATGTAGGTAATTATGATGTATCTATTCTTGATGCAAAAAATAATGTGAATGAAGTAAAAGTTGGAATTATAATTGTCGCTACAGGAGGTAAAGAACTAAAACCAATTAATCACACTCAATATAATGATACTAATCATAATGTAATTACCCAATTAGAATTAGAACATAAACTAAAAGGCGACGATAAATCTTGGCTTGATAACATTAAACGGGTTACAACTATATTATGTGTTAATGCAAGAGAAACAGAGGGAATAACATATTGTTCAAATATATGTTGTGCAATTTCCATTAAAAACATGAATCTCCTCAAAGAATTAAAGCCAGAACTTGAGATAATCATTCTTTATAGAGATTTTCAGATGGCTAAAAAAGAATTTGAAGAATATTTATTTGACAGGAGGAAAGACGCTATACTCCTAAGATTTGATCTGGATAAGAGACCAGAAATTACTAAAATAGGCATTAAGCCTGAAAAATATGAAATAAAAGTATTTGACACTAATCTACAAGATGAGATCACATTTGAAACAGATTACATCGTGCTATCCCCTCCCATGATCCCTCCAGAAAATTCACAGAAATTGGCAAAGATGCTTAAAGTACCTTTAGATAACCATGGGTTTTTCTTAGAAGCCCATGCTAAACTGAGACCCGTAGATTTTGCCACGGATGGAGTTTTTCTGTGTGGATGCGCTCATTGGCCAAAACATATTCAAGAATCAATTACTCAAGCAAACGGTGCTGCAGGAAGGGCAAGCAGATTTTTAAGTTCAGATACTATTATCGCTTCTGGTTTAGTTGCTGAAGTGAATAGTGAACTATGCGCTGGTTGCAAAGTTTGCATAAATCTCTGTCCTTATAATGCCATATCAAAGAATGAAGACGATATGGTGATCATAAACAAGTTAATGTGTAAAGGCTGTGGTGTGTGTGGAGCCAGTTGCCCTGAAAATGCCATAACAGTATATCATTTTACAAATGAACAAATTTTATCAGAAATCATTGCCTATGGAGGAGAGTAAATTAATTGGAATTTAAACCAAAAATTCTAGGATTTTTATGTAATTGGTGCTCTTATGCGGGAGCTGATCTTGCTGGAGTAAGTAGAATTCAATATTCTCCCAATATTAGAATTATTAGGGTAATGTGTAGTGGGCGAGTTGATCCTATTTTTATTGCTGAAGGATTCTCAAGAAAGATAGATGGTATTCTTGTTTTAGGATGTCATCCAGGAGATTGTCATTATATAAGTGGTAATTATGAAGCAGAAATGAAAATGAACATGTTAAGTAAATTATTAAAGTTTATTGGTTTTTCTGAGCGATTACGATTAGATTGGGTCTCTGCCTCTGAAGGAAACAAATTTGCCCAAATTGTAAATGAATTTAATGATCATATTTGTAATTTAGGCCCTTCTCCAATAAGGAATGAGGAACTTGAACTCAAATTATCTGAAGATTTTGCTGCGATAAAATCGGTATTATCTGATTCTAGACTTAGAATCTTAGTCAGTAAAGAGAGAGAACTTATTGAGAAGGGTAATGTGTATAATGAAATAGTTCCAAAAGAACATTTTAATAGAATACTTGATGATGCCTTATATAACGAGTATATTCGAAGAAAAATTTTACAAAAAATCAAACTTCAAGGTAAATCTGTACCAGAAATATCAAAAGAAGTAGAAATTGAACCACATAAAGTATTAAAACATATAGTAACCTTGAGACAAAGAGGTTTAGTTGATCTAGATGCAATTCATGAAGAGATCCCAACATTCATATCAATTGAGGAATGATCAAGATGGATAAAGTCGGTGCTGTGTTAGTTGTAGGTGGGGGAATTGCCGGAATGCAGACTTCAATAGATTTAGCTGATTCAGGTTATAGAGTTTATTTAGCGGAATCTACAACTAGTATTGGAGGTGTAATGTCTCAACTGGATAAAACCTTTCCCACCAATGATTGTGCTATATGCATTCTTGCACCAAAATTAGTATTTACCGGTCGTCATGAAAATATTGATATTTTAATCAACTCAACCGTTGAAAAGATTGAGGGTGAAGCAGGTAATTTTACAGTCGATTTAATTCAAAATACACTGTATTTAGATCAGAATAAATGCACGGGATGTGGTTTATGCTCCCAGAAATGTCCTGTGGAAGCTATAGATGGTTTTAATGAAGGACTATCAAACAGGGCCGCTATTTTTGTCAAATTTCCTCAAGCAGTTCCACTAGTATATTCAATTAATAAAGAAAAATGTATAGGATGTGGAGTATGCCAAGGAATATGTAAAGCGGAAGCAATTGATTATGAAATTCAAAGCGAAAAATTGAGCCTAAATGTAGGAGCCATAGTATTAGCTCCAGGATTCGATGAGTTTGATCCTACTAGTATACCACAACTTGGTTATGGGAAATTTCTAAATGTGATTACTAGTATTGAATTCGAACGTATATTAAGCGCAAGTGGACCACACGCGGGGTTAACCCTAAGACCATCTGACGGTATTATTCCAAGAAAAATAGCATTTTTACAATGTATTGGTTCAAGGGACAAGCAAATTGGTATAGAATACTGTTCCTCGGTATGTTGCATGTACACCACAAAAGAAGCTGTAATTGCCAAGGAACATATGAATATTGTAGAACCTACGATTTTCTCAATGGATATCAGAGCATATGGCAAGGATTTTGACAAATACATTGAACGTGCACAAGAGGAATATGGTGTGCGATATATTCGTCGGAGAATATCTTTGATTAAAGAAGATCCAGATTCCAAGGATTTAAAAATCTATTACGAGGCTGAAAATGGAAAAATTATTGAAGAGATTTTTAATCTAGTTGTTCTTGCAGTTGGAATGCAACCTAATAAAAGTTCAAAAGCGTTAGCTGGGAAATTAAATATCGAGTTGAATGAATACGGGTTTTGCAAGACTAATACATTTAGTCCTGTAGATACATCAAGACCAGGAGTTTATGTTTGTGGGGCATTTGCTGAACCTAAAGATATCCCTGAAACTGTGATTGAAGCTAGTGCTGTTGCTGGATGTGTAAATTCCTTCTTGTTTGATGCAAGAAATAAATTAATCTCAAAAAAAGAACTTCCTAAAGAAATTGATGTTGGTGATGAAGCCCCGCGTATAGGCGTATTCGTTTGTCATTGTGGAATAAATATCGGAGGGGTTGTTAATGTACCTGAAGTTGTTGAATATGTAAAAACTTTACCCGATGTGGTTTATGCTGAGCATAACCTCTATACTTGCTCTGCTGATACTCAAACTAATATAAAAGAAAAAATTGTAGATAACCAATTAAATAGGGTTATAGTGGCTTCTTGTACTCCCAGAACCCATGAAGCATTATTTCAATCTACAATTAGAGAAGTAGGGTTGAATAAATATCTTTTCGAAATGACGAATATTAGAGATCAATGCTCCTGGGTTCATATGCACGATCCTGAAAATGCCACAGTTAAGTCAAAAGATTTGCTAAGAATGGCAGTAGCTAAAGCAAGACAATTAATTCCTCTACAAGAACAAAAAATTAATGTAGTAAATAAAGGTTTGATCATTGGTGGAGGTGTATCTGGAATGTCTGCTGCTTTAAATCTAGCCTCTCAAGGGTTTGAAATTTTCTTAATTGAAAAAGAAGATTCTTTAGGGGGTTTTGCGAAAAATATTTTTCAAACTCTTGAAAATGATGACATTCAAGAATATCTCACTAATTTAATTAAAGAAGTAGAAGATAATCAATTAATCCGAGTATTCACAAATACCCAAATTAATATAATTTCAGGGTATATTGGAAATTTTATTACAAATATTACCCATGGAAAAAATAACAAAAGTGTTGATCTTGACCATGGAATAATTATAGTAGCAACAGGAGCAAAAGAATATAGACCAACTGAATACAACTTTGGACAAAATGACAGAATAATAGCTCAATCTGAATTTGAAAAAATGCTTTTCATGACGGATTCTATCAAAAAAGTAAATTCAATTGTAATGATACAATGTGTTGGTTCCAGGAATGAAGAACATCCATACTGTAGCAGAATTTGTTGTTCAGAAGCCATTAAAAATGCATTAAAAGCAAAAGATGTCAATCCAGATATAGAAATCGTGATTCTCTATCGTGATATAAGAACATATGGCTTTAAAGAAAAATATTATAACCTAGCGAGAGAAAAAAAAATCACATTTATTAGATTTGATGAAAAAAAACCTCCAGAATTAAACATACAAAATAACCAATTGAAGATTTTTGTTAATAATCCTGATTTAGGAGAATTGATAATAAATCCTGATTTAGTTGTATTGAGCTCTGGACTTATCGCACCTCCAGAGGATAATGAAGAGCTAGCAAAAATGTTAAAAGTACCTCTTAACGAAGATAAGTTCTTCCTAGAAGCTCATGTTAAGCTAAGGCCAATAGATTTTGCTACAGATGGCATTTATTTATGTGGTTGTGCTCATTCGCCCAAGGATATTCGAGAATCAATTGCTCAAGCAAACGGAGCTGCTGGCCAAGCAGTTAAAATTTTAAGTTCTAAAGAGCTTGTAACCTCAGGGTTAGTTGCGACAGTAAATGAAGATAATTGTATTGGTTGTGGGCATTGCGTTGAAGTTTGTCAATATAATGCTATAGAATTAATAGAAAAAGAAGTAGAATTTGAAGATATTACAATAATCATGAAAAAATCTCATATTAATCCTGCTCTTTGTAAGGGATGCGGTACATGTGGTGCAGAATGCCCTAATTCAACTATTGTAATAAAACATTTTGGTTTTGAGCAAATAAATGCCATGATTGTAGCTCTTTCAGCAGAAAATTAATTTAAGTTATATTAGAAAGAAGAGGATACCAATGAAAAATCAAGTAGAATTGGAAAAAAAAACTGTTGGTTTTGAACCTAAAATCTTATGCTTCTGTTGTAATTGGTGTAGTTATGCTGGAGCTGATTTAGCAGGTGTATCCCGTTTTCAGTATCCTCCTAATATAAGAATAGTTCGTGTAATGTGTTCTGGTAGAGTAGATCCTTCTTTTATACTAGAAGCATTTAAAGACAACATTGATGGCGTCATTGTGACTGGATGCCATATAGGTGACTGCCATTATTTAAAAGGAAATGAATTTACTAAAGATAGATTTGAGCGATTTGAAAAAATACTGACTATGATGGGGCTTGATAAAAGGTTTAAAGTCATATGGATTTCTGCGAGTGAAGGAAAGCGATTTGCTGAAGTTATCACAGAATTTACTAATAATATAAAAGTATTGGGCCCAATAGAGATTTAATACCTGTTTTTAATCATTTGTTAATATTCATTTTTTACATGTAAAATTTGAAATTCGTGTTATAAAACTCAATCAGAAAAAATAAATTACTTCCTATTTTTTCTTATACAACGAGATTAAACAAAATTAATTTATTAAAAATTAATAGAGACTGAAGCTTATTACTGAAATTGATAAGAAGAAAAATTTAAAAGATCTTGTGGATGAGAATAGTAAATACTTAGAAAAAATCTATGAACCTGATCTTAGAAACTTATTAAATCGCTGTTATCAATGTGCCCGTTGTAGCGGAGTATGTCAACTCAGCAAGGTCCAAAAATTCGCACCAAGCAGAATTATTCAGCTTATTTTAGAAGGAAACGAAGAAAAAGTAATTAATAGCGGAGAATTATGGGACTGCTTAACCTGTAACGCATGTCTTCAAAATTGTCCAGAAGATATTAATTTCGCAGATATTGTACGAATAGCTAAATTTAAAATGCGTACAAAAGCTAATCAGAATCCTGAAGATTATGTTGCTCATAAAGGTGTATACACTACACTTTCTGAAATAATGAGTGAATCTTATATAGAACCAAACAGGTCTCTTGAGTGGGTCCCAAAAGAATGTGAGATTTCCGAAACGGGAAACACCATGTATTACGTTGGATGTTTACCATTCTTTAATTTTGAATTTCAAAATTCTGATTCCATTGCAGAAAGTACTCTAAAAATAATTTGTCAAATAGAAAATGAACCCATTGTAGTTCTAAAAGAAGAAATTTGTTGTGGGCACGATTTATATTGGGGTCAAGGAAAATTTAAAGCATTCATCAACCTAGCAAAAAAAAATCTGCAAAAATTTGAAAATGCGGGAATCTCTACTATTGTAACTGCTTGTGCAGAATGTTATAGAACTTTTAAGATAGATTATCCTAACTTGTTCGAAGATTTTGAATTCAAGTTTGACGTCAAGCATTTAATTGAGTACATTTATGAGAGTTGGAAGAATAATAAAATTGAATTCAAAAATCCAAGCGAAATAAACGAACCCATTGAAATCACATACCATGATCCTTGTCGTTTAAGTAGGTTTTTACCTAGAAGTAATACTATTACAGAGAATGTTCGAGAAATCTTTTCTCATCTAGGAAAACTAGGCTATAAATTTAGTGAAATGACACATAATAAAACAAATTCACTGTGTTGTGGTGTGAGTAATTGGATGAATTGTAATGACAGATCCAAAGCTTTGAGATATAAAAGACTTCTAGAGGCAAAAGAAGCAGGAGAAAAGATGATTACTTCTTGTCCAAAGTGCAAAATGCATCTACAGTGCTTACAAAATGATTACGAAGACATTTCCCAAATAGAAATACTCGATTTCTCTGAATTCCTTGTTGATTTAATAAATGTAGTAGAAGTAAAAAAAAATGAGGAGGAAGAGAAATAATGGAAGGAAGAGTATTAGTCATTGGAGGCGGAATTGCGGGAATCCAAACTTCATTGGATTTAACCGAATTAGGATTTAAAGTTTATTTAGTGGAGAAAACTCCCTCAATTGGAGGAAGAATGGCTCAACTTGACAAGACATTCCCTACAAATGATTGTAGTTTATGCATTCTTGCCCCAAAAATGGTAGAGGTATTCAGGAATCCCAACATTGAATTAATGACTTATCATGAGGTTCAAAAGGTTTCGGGAGAGGCAGGTAATTTTACAGTTACCGTTCTTAAAAAACCACGGTATGTAGATGAATCAAAATGTAAAGGTTGTGGAGACTGTGCTAAAAAGTGTCCTAAAATTGAAGTTGGCAACATTTTTGACATGAATTTGGGGAAGAGAAGATCAGTATACATTCCATTTCCTCAAGCAGTTCCACCAATTTATCTGATTGACCCCGATATGTGTTTAAAATTAACTAGGGATGTTTGTGGGGTATGTGAAAAGGTTTGCGAAGCTAAAGCCATTGATTTTGAGCAGAAACCCGAAGAAATCGAATTAAATGTTGGAGCAATTGTTATTGCTACCGGGTTTGATATGCCTACTGAAGAATTATCCTCTCGTTGGGGATATCATTATGAAAATGTTGTAAGTGCCCTTGAATATGAACGAATTTTGTGTGCATCCGGTCCATTTGGAGGCCATGTATTAAGGCGTAGTGATGATCAAGAACCAAAAATTATTGCTTTTGTTCAATGTGCAGGTTCAAGAGACTTACATGAAAATGTACCCTATTGTTCTAGCGTATGCTGCATGTACACGGCCAAAGAAGCAATCATCACGAAGGAACATTCTGATAATTCTCAGTGTTATGTATTTAGACATGATATTAGAGCTTATGGTAAAAATTTCTATGAGTTCACAGAAAGGGCTCAAGAAGAGTACGGAGTTAAATATTTCCAAACAAAAATTAGTACTATTGAAGAAGATTCAGAAACTAATGATTTGATAATTCATTATGAA